>Ga0102814_10002012_pt1 | contig 13932 bp, 1 predicted proteins | sample ColrivemetaGS741_FD_79112 | JGI IMG/M metagenome (GOLD analysis project Ga0102814, IMG submission 79112) | Estuarine microbial communities from the Columbia River estuary - Flood tide ETM metaG S.741 | ecosystem: Environmental > Aquatic > Marine > Intertidal zone > Estuary | place: USA: Columbia... | reverse complement strand
TTAGGTAAGGAAGGGCAAGTTTCCCAAGCAGGAAATCAGCCTATGAATTATGGTGGAAGTGTACCTAAGTATGGCAATGGCGGCGACACACTGACTGACGACCAGAGTCTTTTAGTAGATATGTTTATGGAAGACTATAACTATAGTCCTTCCGCTGCTTTAGCTGCTGTTGCTGTAACTCATAAAGAGTCTGGAGGAAACCTGTCTCAAAAAGAAAACAGTTATAGCGGTAGTTCAAATGCTCGCATCAGAAAAGTCTTTGAGAAAACAGGTTTGTTTAAAGACATGTCTGACGCTGAGCTTTCTAAATTGAAATCTAACGACAATAACTTTTTTGATTTTGCCTATGGTCGAGAGTCTTTAGGAAATACTGAGCCTGGTGATGGTTACAAATTTCGAGGACGTGGTGCAAATCAACTTACTGGTAGGAGTCAGTACGCTGCAGCTAGTCAGGCCATTTATGGTGATGATAGACTTCTAAAAAATCCTGACTTAGTTACATCCGACCCAAAGGTTGGAGCAAGTGTTATGGGTTGGTATTATGAAGGGCAGGGAACTCCTCTATCACAATACGGTATAGATGTTACTCAAGAGTTGACTCCAGAACAGGCTCAGTCTTTTATGACATCTACCTACAAAAAAACTGCAGGAGATGGTCCTGGTGTAGAGTATGATGCTTCAGATACGCTGTTTACGGAGAACATGCCAAAGATGCAAGAGTGGTACAACTCTGCACAGTCGGAATACACTCCTTCAGAAACAGCTCCTCAGGCTCAGCCATCTGCTGCACCAGTAGAAGACACTACTCCATTTGAGATGCTGTCTCCGGAAGCACAAGCAGAGCGTCTTGCTTCTGATCAATCAAACACAGCTTCTCCATCAGGGATGAGAGCTAAAACTGCTGAGGAATTAGCAAACAGTATCGGAGATGACATAGAAGCTTTAAATTTTGATCGTGTTCCGTTTAGCGGAGGCAATTCTGGTAAGACAGACGCAGGCAGTATATATGCTGAAAATATCTACGGCGACTACAACGTCAGGAATAAAGACGGTAATACTTATGTAGTAAAGAAGGGTGACTTTGACGCAGCTAATCCTGAGAAGTCTATATCTAGTGCTACTGCTCGTGGCGGTTCAGGTATACCATACAATAGCACTATAGATGCGCGGACAGTATCGCAGATGTTTGACACGGGTCTTGGTGCTACCATTAGCGATATCAATATTGGATATGCAAAAGGTTCAGGATCCCAGCCCGGAATGTTTGATGCCAACTTCGAGCACACTCAACGTATAGGGTTTTCAGATGTTGCTGGGCATTACGGTGAAGATTTAATGTCGGGAGCAGGCAGAAACTTTGAAGACGTAGTTATGCGTATAGCTGAGGAGAGAGGGATAACAGAACCTGAAACAGAACGAAGGCTAATACCAGGATCACAATCGCTGAGGTCAGGTGCGGCTCGTTATGAAACAGTCGTAAAAGACCCGCAAGCACAAAAACTCTACAATCGTAAAATAGAAGAAATAACTGCTGAAGTAGCTGCCAACCCTGGAACTACAAAGTGGACTGATGAAGAAGGTAAATCTCATATAGGAACTGGTGGTTATACTCCTTTCTCTGACTACCTGTCTTATGCTACTGAAGACGCTGAAGTTCAAAGTGGTGCTCAATTATATGCTGGAACTAAAAGTTTATTCGGTTCAATGCTTATGCCCGGTGGCAGGGTTTCAAAAGGTGCAACTGCCGGTCAAGCTGCAGTAACAGGTAAAGAGCTAGTAAAGTCTACTATGGGTGAGTGGCGTAGGGCTGCTGTAAAAGGAGGTACACAAAATGCAGGTAAGACGCCTAGAACAATCATTATTGGTGAAGATGGAGCTAGGTCTTTTAACTGGAATACTAGTAAGCCCCGGACATCTCTCCTTGGCACTGGTCAACGTGCTATTCCAGAAACAGCATCAGCAGCAAATCCGGGAGTAAAACAAATTACTGGTGGATCTAATATTGTAGCTGGAGGTCAGCCCGGACGGGGATTTACTTTTAAGCCAGGCACTGCAGCAGCTGGACAGCCAGTTACTTTTCAAGCTACGGCATCAAGTGGGTTTACTCCTAAAGTTGCAGGCGCCCCACAGTTTACTGGATATGGTCCTAAGGCTAAACAGTATTTAGCTAGTCAACAGACTCGAAATTCATTAGGTCAATTCGGAGGTAATCGTTTAGGTCTTCCTAATCAAGCACCTATAAATAATTTAGGTGCTGGTCAAGGAGTCTTTACTGGAATGCCGTTGGGTCAAACCAGGAATTCTTTAGGACAGTTTGCAGGTAATACTGGAGGTGTTTTAAGGCCCGGACAAAGCTTACTTCCTCAAGGAGGTATCATGGGTGCAGGGCGAGGATTTACTCCTCAAGCATCAGGCTTATCATTATATCGAGGTCCAGGATCAGCTCTAGCTACTAGAAATGCTTCTACTGGTTTAGCAAGACAAACTACTGGTTTTGCAAGACAAAGTGGTGCAGTTGGACGGCCTAGCACATACTTTGGTGGAAGTCAACCACTTCCGTTTTCTGGAAGTACAATGGATATTCCTCACCAGGTTTTTACACCTAAGTTCTTTGGCAATGCCCCGGTCTCTACATTCGGCAATGCTTTCAGGATAAACAATGGCTTAGCTACAGGGTTAGCTAATGCAGCTCTGCTTCCTGATTTTGATTCTCGACAGTTCCCTAATGAAAACAGAACAGTTCAGAGAGAGCCAGGAATGTCTGAAGAAGAGTATCAAGAAGCATTAGCAGAAGAGGCAGCTAGACAAGAAAGCGCAGGAGGTACTGAAACGGGAACTGGAACGGGAGGCAATGGCGAAGGCGGAGGTGAATCGTCAGGCGAAGGTGCTGATGGTGCAAAGTATGTAGAAGGAGATATAGCAGACCCCGCAGCTCCTGAACAAATACCCGACTTCAAAACCCCTTTAAGTATAGTTCCTTTAGCTGCCAATATGAAAGCTACTAGGGATATGCGTAAGGCTATTGAGGGTATGCAGGCTCCTTCAGCTCCTAGCACTACGGTTATTCCGAAGTTTAATTATCAGAGTAATATTGGTCAGAGCCTTCAAGATAATCGTGATGCTGCTCGCTCAGTGATTCAAAGTAGTCCTGCTACTGCATCAGGTATGTCTAATCAACAGGCAGCTTTAGCTCAGCGATTTAAGCAAGACGCTAGATTGCGTTCAACTGATAACATGATGCGTCAACAAGCACAAGCGCAATATGAAAACCTAGCTACCCAAGCTAGATCTGCGAATAATGCTTTGCGGAACCAGTACAATAATGATGTGACTCAGTTTAACAACCAGCAAGAACTCCTGCTGGGAACAAACTCTGCTCAAGGAGCAAGAAACGTTGGTAGCTTTGCACAAGATTATATTCAAAACGTTCTTTCACCTCAATACGTAGCTAAAATTCAAGCAATGGGACGACCCTATGATGCAGCTGCTATGCTTCCTAATCAGATGCAAGGCACGGAGGAAGAGGTAAATAAATAATTAGATGGCTAAAAAAAGTACCACTGGAGGCAACAGGTCTTTTATACCTGCAAATTCTTTAGGCGCAGTATTGGCAAACCAATACCAACCTGGAAGTTTTGGAAGTATCCCTAATGAAGCAGTAGGCAATCTATTCAATAGAATGGACAAAGCTTACTATGAAGGCCAAAACTCCTTGAGCCTTATGGAAGAGATGTTGGCTAAAGACGTTGCTAATGCGAGTGAAGAGGATCGGGTGTACCTACAAGGTATGTATGACCAAGTAAACAATGTCATTAATGATGCTAGCACTAAAAACGACTTTCACAATAGGGTGAGACAAGTCCGAGACTTAGCTAGAAACATTACTGGCAACCCCAACTACATGCATATCAAGAAACAGATGGCTATGGGAGATCAGCAGCAAACGATGTACAATAAGATGGTATCTGAGTTAGGTGCAGAAAATGTAACTTTCTCAGGAGACTACTACAGAGATGGCTTTAGTAGTATTGGCCCCAATGGAGAGATGAATCGTCTTAATGGTGTACCTACAGCTCGCCCTGACTACACTACTGCTATGCAGAAGTTGTTTACGCCAAGACTAGAAGTGACTCAAACTCGTGCAGGTGTTCGAGATTTTATTGAAGATGAAGGCTATGACATGTGGTTAGGCACACAGGCAGGGAGAATACATATCAATGATATGGCTCGCAGCATGTTTGAACAACCTTTCTTGCGTTTAGATAAAGAGATGCAACAACCAAAAGTTGTAGAGGCAGTTAAAAATGCACTGAAAGCTGCAGGTGAATCTCGTGTAGGTAAATACAACAGCGGTTCTACCAGCACTAGACTTAAAGACCCAAGGTATGCGTATCTGAATAACGCAGGAAGTCCGGATGTTACAGGCAACTACGAGTCTATAGTAACAGAAGGGACTGATGCAGATGACATTTCTATCCCTACGTATTTTACTAATGCTCCTGAGGATGGATTAGAAAGGACTTTAATCAATATGCTCTCAGGTGATGGAAGCTTAGAGTATATTCCTATGGGATCAAAGTTCTCTAGTGCGGACCGTGGTACTGTAGATGAAAGTCAAATTGTAGGTGCTCATTTAACTCCTGCTATTAATCCTATTAATGGAGAGCCTATTGTGCGTGTTGCAATGAACAACAGTAAGACAGGCGATGAGAAGCAAAACAGCGAACAGGTAGGGTATATCTCGATGGCCCCTGCGGATTATGCAACGTTCGCAAATCAAAGTATGGATGACTTTATGCTTCAACAGGGCATGAATCATAATAATTTTGAGTCCCGTAAAATGGCATATCCAATACTTAGTATGATGAGAGATCCATACTTAGGTACTTGGATGAAGAATCTTGCTGAGAATGATCAGTACCAATTCCATGACGTACCTGGGTTAGTGTTGGCTACTAATGACAATCGCCCTACAAATGTTTATGTAGAAAGAATCTTAGAAGGTAGTGATGAGGGCAAGTATAATTTGAAGTCTACACTAGGTCGACGTACTGTTCGAACTATGATAGATGGACGAGAAGTTCCTGTTCAAGCAATGAGTGAAGCAGAGATGAGGAGTGTTATTGGCAAGCTTTACTATACTTACGATACCGGTTTAAACTAATCACATGGAGGAAAATTTAAACGATAAGCTTATTCCGCTGACTAATGCTAAGCCGGAAGAAGTTGATGAAGCTTTGACGGGTCAGCCCACTACAGTTCAAAAAACTGATAAGGAACTACGGGCGGAAGAATACCAAGCTGGGAATGTTGTAGCTAAGGGAGCCGATTTCTCTGATGTTGGGTATTTAGATAAAAACCTACGTCTGCGCATTCAAAATAATCAAGATGGTTATTTAGGAATGGATCTCGACCCTTTGATGGACCGCACATTTGTGACTGGTCTAAATCAGGGTGAGACTTTTGATGACCCTGCACGTCTGTATGAAAAATCTCAAGAAGCGCAAGGTGTATTTGAAAAGATATTTAATGGTTCTGTGCAGTTTGCAGGAGATACTGTTTTAAACGTAGGCCAAGGTATCGGTGGAACTTTCTACGGATTAGGTTCTGCTATTGCCAACCAAGAGTTTTCTAAGTTCTACGACAACTCTGTAACGAATGCACTTGATCGTGCTGAAGAGTATTGGGGTAAGACATTTGAAGTAAAAACAGGGGGTGACCAAGGGGCTATCAAGCAAGGAGCAAATTTTATTTTCAATGATCTTTTTGGAGGTCTGTCCTTTTTAGTTGGTGCTGTTGCAACAGAAGCAATTTTGAGTGCAGTTACCGTTGGTACAGGCGGTGGCGGCATAGGAATTCAAGCAGCAGCAACAGCCGGTTTAGTTGCCAGGGGTTCACGCATCATGAAAAACATTGCTAATGGTGGTCGAAGGGTCATTAGTGGCAAGTATGTAGATGAAGTAGCCAGAGGAGTTGCTGCTTTAGGAGACGATGCAACTAGAGTAGCTGCTGCAGGTGGTATTACATCAGCTGCTTCTCAGGTGAATAAAGCTATGCGTTACAATACGTATGGTCGAGTAGCTCGTCAGTGGTTTACAGGAGCTGGTATGGAGGCTTCTATGGAGGCTAGGCACACCTTAAATGAAGCTGTAGAAGAAGAGCGTAGAGAGTACGAATCTCGATATGGTCAAGGATCATTCACCGATGAAAAAGAGCAGGCAGTGCGAGAGCAATATGAGCCTCATACAAACGCTGCGTTCTTGACAAACTTTGCTTTAGTTGGAGTGAGTAACATGGTCATGTTTCCGAAAATATTTGGCACCCGTATGCGGGGAGAAATGTTTCGGACACGCCTGAGAGACGTAAACAAAATGAGTACCTCTCAGCAAACGCGGTTAGCGCGTCGGCTAGGAGTAGACAAATCTGCTTTACCTAAGTATATAGAAAGCAGGGGGTCATTTGACTTAAACACTCTAGGTTTTGGTAAAGCTACTAACATGGGTAAGCTTGCTCGTCGTACAGCTATTCTTCGCAGGGGTGCGTATGAAGGTATTGTAGAAGAAGGATTGCAAGGTGTAATTGCTAGAAGTACCAAAGATTACTTGCGTCATAAATACGACGAGGAGAATCAAACGCAGACAGTAAACTTTATGGACAACTTGAGCGAAGGCTTTCAGGGTTCATACGGTACAAAAGAAGGTTTGAAAGAAGTAGGCATCGGTATGCTTCTTGGTATGATGGGAGCGCCTTGGGCTGCTAAAGTCAAGAGCAAAGACGGTAAAAAAGATGTCTATAGGCTTCGACTCCTGGGTGGCTACCAAGATGTCCGAAAAGGAATTCTAGAACGAGATGAAAAGATGCAGCGCATCTTAGATCTGCATGAAAAAGATGGAGGTGTTTTAGAGATTCTTCGGGCAGAAGTAGAAAATAACGTGGTGCAAAATGGTCTTCAGAACGATATGGATGCTGCGGCTTTAGCTGGAGACTTCAAGCGTATGAAAGACATCGAGCAAAATCAAATCTTTAGCCATGCAGCAAGTAAAATTGTTACTGGTAGGTATGATGATGCTTTGGTAGAGGCTAAGTCTATCCTTGACGATATGACTGCAGATGACTATCGGCAGATGTTAGGTAAGGACGGGGACTCTATGTCTGATCAAGAGGTCTTAGCTAGGAAGATTGATGTATACGAAACGTATGAAAATCAAATGAAGGCCGCTAAGACTGCCTTTGATCGTAGCCAAGAAATATATCGTGGGCGTGACCCAGAAGTCAATACGGCTATTGCTAATACGTTGTACAACATAGAGGCATATGATATTCGCGAAAAGAAATTAGCGCAAACGTTAGCAGACAATATCAAGACTTTAAATGCAGACACTGTTCTTAGTGGACAACGCATACAGCATTACTTAAAAATCAGCATGCAAGACATCGAGAAGATGTCTGCGTTACGTGAGAAGATTCGCAGGATTGAAAAGGGTTTGCAAACCAAACTTGAGCGTAAGATTATTAAGAACATTGATGCAGAGAAAGCTGCTGCTCGCCAGCAAGAAACTCAAGAAGCTGAACAAGAGTTAGCTAATCTTAGAGAGCAGGAAGAAAAGCTAACTCAAGCGTTTATGTCGCGGGGAGCTATTGAAGGAGAGTACAACTATAACAGAGAAGAGCAGGTTGAGCGTATTAATGCTTTAGTAGATATGCATGAGGCGTTGGACTCTATATCCCTCGTAGATACTGAGTTAAATGTTTCTGAGATTCAAGATGTTGTTGCAAGTATATTTGAAATCAGTGAGGATCGAATTGCGTTAATTCGCTTGCATAATCAAATTTTAGAAGAAGGTGGATTAGCTAATTACATAGCTTCTATTGAAAGTGTGATTACTCTAGGTGCTGAACTGAATAGAGCTACTAAAAAACGTGCGGAGAATAATGAGGACAACGATGCAGACTTAAATTCTGAACCTTCTCAAGTCACTGATACAGATGATGACGTAGTAGTAGAGGATATCGATGATACTAATGAAGACCCTAACTACTACGATGATGTAGATCCTGCTGAGGAACAAGCGCGTGAGGCCGCTGCTGCTGAAGAAGGTAGAGATGATGATATTTCAGAGTTTTCTGAGGAGGACTATGCAGATGCTGAAACAGAAAGTGACGGAAGTCTGACTGAAGATGGCAGCTCTCAAAAATTTCAACCACCCCCAGCGGATCCTAATGAGACTGAGACTGAACCCAGCACAAATACAACAACTGATTCTCCGATAAAGGAAGAAGTAGTACCTGAAGAAAATGACGCCCCTCGTAATGTTACAAGTGAAGGGAAGCTTTGGTTAAATATAGAAACAGAAGGTAGGCTGAAGCCTAACGTTACTGACGTTCAGAAGCACTTAGCCTTAAATGGAAGTGAGGGCTTCATATTTAGAGCTAGGCAAATAAATGGTGATGAGGTTGAGATTGTTGTAGACAGTGTAAAAGGTGAGCGTCCAACGTTTCCTGGAGGTAATAAACTCATGTCTGTTGGTGCTTCTAACTTCGAAAATGTTTTCGGAGAAGGTTCTTTAGCTCTAGCTAATAGCGAAGCTGGGTATACTTTCTCGTTAGAAATAGAGTCTTACGGTAGTGGTGTATTGATGCACTACAAAGACAAAGAAGGTGTAACTAGAGGCGGCCCACGAATAGTAGGTGATGTCTTGACTGACCCTGAAAACCAACTAGTAGAAGTTGTTTATTCGGTACGAGACTCTGAAAGTGGTACAACCTTCTTCAGTGCTTTAACAGGTAAGGATATTTCTAACTCTAGCAATGAAGAGCTAAAAACGTTTTTAGCAGAAAACACAAAGACTCAGAAAGGTTTACGTGTAGGTTCTCACTATGCGATAGTCCGAGACAACCGTACTCAAAAGCTCACCTTCTCTCCTATTAAAGGAAATGCTATAGGTATAGCATCTTCTAGATTTATTCTTAGAGCATTGCAGACTTTGAATATTGCTTCTGGTGCTCAGACCAAAGATCAGCATAAAATGAGCGATCAAGAGTTCGATCATAATGTGCGCATATTAGAAGAGAACTTTGAAGTAGACTTTGGACAAGAGGGTTTTGACTTAGCCAAACAAATCAATAAAGTCATCCGTTCTATTTCTGGAGTAAATGGCTTTAAATCTGTATCTGAAATACGGGAACGTCAGCAGACTGCTAAAACAAATGAGATACAGATATTCCCTTCTAACAATAAGAAGGGTGCTCAACTTGTGGTCTACGCAGCTGGTATAAATCCTAGGGAGCAACTCTTAGACAGTCAAAATAATCCAAGAGTTGACGAAAAAGGTAAGCCGTATATGGTTAAGAGTTCTTGGAAGTCTGATACTACTTCGAAAGAAGGAAGATCAGATTTCTTAAGGTTGCTGGGCCAGATTCGCCACTCTTCTACATTAGAGCAACGCAGTCTGCTTAGTGCATCAGGGAAAGTAATGTCTCAACTAGATTTTGGAGACACAGTCTATGAGGATGGTACCGCTTCTAAGGGTTTAACAGTTGAGCCTTTAGAGTCTTATCAATTCATCGCTAATAACTTCTCGTTCGGATCCTATATCGATAGTAGAAAACCAAATCGAGGAGACCGTGGGCCTATAGAAATAGTTGACCCAATCACAGGTGAGCGTAAAGTATACGCTAATCGAGTGAAGCAGATGAATATTATTCCTGTTAATGCAGGTGCGAATACAGATCAAAATTCACAAGCTTCTGAGCCGCAGAAAGCTCCTCAACCTTCATCTACTGAATCAGACTCAGCTCTTGAATCAGAGGCAGACGAGTTATTCGATAACGATGAGGACGTAGAAGGATTTGATTCAAATGGTACAGAAGGTGGAGAAATAACTGACAGTTCTGGCACTGAGTCTAATTATACTGACGACGACCTAGGAGATATTGATGAAGAAGAGGGCGGCCTATTTGGGTTTCCTAGAACAACACCAACTGAGGATCAGGACTTAAATTCATTTACTCCACGAGGATCTGTATCTGCAGACAAGCTTAGCCCTATGGACAGGGCTAAAAAGAATATGCGGGTTACGGGTCTTACGGTTAAACAGACTGAAGAACTCATCAATATTCTGATAGGTCTTTCTGCTCATAGAGTACAAGTGCACTCTGTAACTAAGCGTAGGGGTCAATCCATGTCTTTGGCAAGCTTGAAAAGGAATGTATTCCGTTCTCTTACAGGAACCAAAAACCATCCAAGCGCTATAAGGAAAGCATATCCTACTCTACAAAAAGCTGAACGAGACGCGATTAAAGTTCTTCTTAGTAACTCAAATAAAGGGACTAAGAATAAAGATATTGGCTATAGTCTCATGTTTGACCAGGCGTTCTTTTTAGCAGCGCAAAGACTGGTAGCAGCAACACACGGGTTGTTGAAGCTTGGGCCTCAAAATTTAAACGAATTGTCTGAAGCTTATGATCAGCTGACAGACTTAACTGAAGAGAATTACGACCGAGCGGACCTTTCAATGAAAGAGTTCGAGGATAAGTTTAGTTTTACTGTAGATCCTAAAGCAACGCAAGGAGTATTGTTACGCAGGCAGCTTATGTCAGTACGCTATACGCATGTTGACAGTAATACTCGCACGTTCCTAGGTCTTCGTAAGTATATAGATTACAGTACTTTATCAGGGATACTGAACCAAGAGTTAGCAGGCATTAATCCCAACTTCAACGATGTACAAGAAAAGTTAGAGAAGTCTACAGCTCAATATCCGTACATAAAGGACATTCTTAGAGCTATGGACGTAAGTCTCTTGGATAAGAAGGATCCGTTGTACAATCAAAAGCTGAACAATATGCTTCAGCTTCGACAGCAGTTTGTGGTATTTGCAGCTAAAGATGCTGTTACTTATATCAGTACTAAGCACAACGTAAATCAAGGTGCTTTTGGTACTGTTTACTTGTTTAGTAGTAATGAGAGGAACATGGGTGTCCATGCGCTCCAAAACTTTTTGTCTAAGCTTGTGACAAATGGGTTTTACAATTACACTGCTGGAGTACCTCAAATTAATCAGGCCAAGTTCCAGGCTTTTGTAGCTGAACTTGACAAGATTACAGAAGCTGAAAATTCTACAAAGACAAAAGCAGATTTAATTAGTCAACTGTTTGAATCTCAGCTGCGTATGACTGTACCTGCCCACTTATTTAGTAGTGAGGTTCCAGGTATGGAGGATGTGGAAGCGGAGTTAGGTGTAGGCAACAGTCAGATGGACCCTGTTAGTGCTTTTGGACACTTACGCTATGTCATGCGCAGCGTTGCCAACGGTCAGGTTTCTAAGACTACAAATATTATGTCGCTGCCTCAGACGATGCAGTTTAAGAAGTTCTTTATGCTCAGTGCGACTCAAGGTGATGACTTGATTCAAAACACTAGTAAGGATGCGACAGGTAACTTAAGGTGGCATTATGTTATGCCTAAGCTCTTAAGCGATAAGATTAAATCAATTAGGGAGTCTACTAGTGAAGAGATAGAAGAATTGTCTGTATACCTACAGAATAATCTTCTGTACAAAATGTCCGACGAGAGTGCGTTGATGGCAAGCAAACTTAAGATTGATTACTATGATGCCCATAGTAAGCTTAGGTCTAGCATGAACCCTAAAGAGTGGCTGAAAATGAGTCCTGGGGATCGGAAGCTTGCCCAGCTTATCCTTTACGGAAATGACAACCAGTACATTCAACGTAAGGGGAAGAAGGTTATGCTTCCTAGATTCACGTTACCTACAATAGCAGATAAAGAAACTATGCCTTTAATACAGGTGGCTTCAACATCTGTGCAGGTAAATAACAAGATTCTTCTAAAGGTTGGAGATGCTAGCGTATCGAAAAAAGATATGCCTATAGCAGATTTGCGAATAGAACACTTTATTAATACTAAAAACTACTATAGGGATAACATCAAGTCTCTTGTAGATCAAGAGCTGACTCGCATAAATAACATCGAAGAAGAAAACTTTGGGGAGCTTCCAACTGAAGCACAGCGACAGGCCAATAAAATTATCATGTTCCCAGAGTTGAATGCACTTCTGGAGAACAAGCATCCTCTTAGCAGCATGAAAGGCACGGGTAACAGAGATGCTTTTCATAAGGATGCAGAGGTAATCATCACTGCCGCCTTGAATCGGGATATGCAAGAAGGTTTAGAGCAGATGCACCACTCTGGCATATTTGATGTATACGATAAAACTGGCCCTGATGGCACTGTGTATACAGATCGTGAGGGAAATGAGATTCCTAGGATTCGTCAGGAAGGTGCTATATCTAGTTTGCGCTTTTTCAATAAAGCTCACCTTTTATCGAAGGGAGATGTTACGGGTAAGTCTGGTCAAGAATTTATAGCTAATCACTTAGGGTTAGATCAAGACAGCAATATTCCTGCTAAGCAAATGTTTCTAGCATACCATGCTAAGTTCGTTGCCGAGTCTAGAGCTGTCCGTGCTCATACAGTGCAAGCAGTAACTGGTGATGTAGGTGTCTATTGGAAGAAAGACGTCAGTTCAACGCTGAAGAATATGCAGAAGCGTCTAGCTGCATTGATTGCTCCAGGTACTGTAGTACCTAGTATTACTAAACAGGATATTCCAGGTACTCCGGGAGTAGACTCTATGGGTAATACTGTAGTCAAAAGAATTCTTATTAAAGATTTTAAGACTGATGCTTCTAACCTCGCAGAACTTAAAAAGCTTTTACCAGAGTCAGAACTAGGTGCATACTTAGACATAGAGACTACAGATGCTGCAGAGTACATTACTCCACGAGAGCGGCTTCTGAATCTGTTGGCAGAGGGTAAGATTAGCAGGAAGCAATTTAGCGGTATTCTTGTCAAAGCAGAAAGTGGTCAGACTTTAGAAAAAGAAGAGATGGGATTATTCCGTCCAGGAAAGCCTGTAGCTGCAGGTGATCATGGTACGCATCATTTCTATATCAAAAGTGCTGAGTTTGTGTTGTTGCCTAGCGACATAAAGGGTACGAGTCTAATGAACTTGTATGACTTCTTGGTTGCTACAGGCGTGGGTAGAGCTACTCATGAAAGTGCTTATAAAGTGGGTCGCCGTGCAGACACTGCTATAGACATCTATAACGATGACGGTAGTATAAGGGAGTTTACTGCTGAGGAAATTGGCGATATAGCGGAGAACCTTACAGGTAAGCGCTATGATCAAAGCCGTAGCACTTTCAAAATACAGCAGCAGGTTCCAGTTAAAAATCAGATTGAGACTGTTCACGGTACGCAGATTTCTAGACTTTTTGATGTAGGTCTGCAAAACGAAACAGGTTTCGATGAGTATGGAGTATTCAAAGCTTTCAGAAAAGATGGAAAGCTTCGCGGTAAAGACTTGAAAGTCATATACAACAACGCACGAGGAATAGAAAACCAAGCTAAAAAAGCAGCCTTCTACAAAAAGTATGGTGTAGGAACTCCAGAGTACAAAGTCAATATGGCTGCACGTCTTCGTGAAGAAGGCGCCAATAGAGGTTATGGCATGAACGAGATGGCTGCCTTACACTTCGACCCTGATACACAAATGTTTGCAGTTCCTCTGTGGGGTACTGCTAGCGCCCAACGTATCGATAGTTTACTTATTTCTATTGTAGAGTCAGAGGTAATCAAGCCTCGAACGCTAGGATTCTCTGGGCCTATTGCTCCAGAGATAGGATATGCTTTTGAAAATCTGTCGAAAGCACAAAAAAGTTCTATATCCTGGCTAACTAACGCTCAAGGTAAGCCATTATGGAAAGGCAAGTCTTTAAGTACTACTACTAAGGACAAGCCCTATGATGAAATTATTCTGCCTTGGAAGTTCAAAGCTGACGTAGAAAAGTTCAAGGACGAAAATGGAAACATTGATATCAATAGGATTGATAGTCAGCTTCTAGACGTGT
>Ga0102814_10002010_pt1 | contig 13936 bp, 13 predicted proteins | sample ColrivemetaGS741_FD_79112 | JGI IMG/M metagenome (GOLD analysis project Ga0102814, IMG submission 79112) | Estuarine microbial communities from the Columbia River estuary - Flood tide ETM metaG S.741 | ecosystem: Environmental > Aquatic > Marine > Intertidal zone > Estuary | place: USA... | reverse complement strand
TTTTATTTATATATATATATTACTACTTCCATGTATACCTTGTAATTATTCAGAAACATCTGAATCTTTTTGTTCATCAGGCAACAATGCTTGCATAAGAACACCAATGATTAAAGGTAACATTAAACCACTTAACTGGAATGATATATCACCAGTTTTAAATACATCTATACCTATAAACAAATAAGAGTAAGCTGGTATCAAAGTTACTGCAGTACCTAATAAAATCATTGTAGATACGATGAGTAAGTTTTTTTGATTATTAAAATCAATATCTGAATTAAGTAATACCTTTAGCCCGTTTAAGAATATAAAACAGTATAAAAGTAAACTAAGGCCACCAAATACTGCAGTTGGAATATAGGCAAGTAATGATAGTATTGGTGTAAATGAAATTATTATTGCTAGTACCGCAGCACCACCAACTACATATTTACTTGAAACTTTCGAGATAGCTACAGAAGCAGTACTCTCACCATAAGTTGTTACTGGCGAAGAACCTAATAGTCCAGCTGCTAATGTTGCAAAACCTTGTGCTTGTAATGTTTTGTTTAATCCTGGATCTTGTAATAAATCTCTTTTAACTGTCGCACTTAATACTGTATGATCACCAATATGCTCCGCCATGGAAACAAATGAGATAATGATAAAAGGTACAAGTTGAATAAATGAAATATTACTAATATTGAATTTAGACCAAGTCTTAGAGATAGATTTTAGTGGATTTTCAACTACAAAGTTCCCCATGTCACTAAGAGTTGCCAACCCTCCACCGATAATCAGGTTAATGATTACTGCTGTAATGCTTGATATTGCTAGCCCTATAATTATGCTATAAGTCTTAGTGACCTTATTTCCCCTTAAAACAAATAAAGTTGTAATTATATAAGTTAATATTGCAATACCTAGAGTAAACCATTGCTCTAATGACAACGTATTCCCCACAGTGATATTTGCATCTAACCCAAACCATGAAATAGAGTAAGCAACTAATGATATTCCCAATATCATTATAATGGGTCCAACTATAACTGGAGTTAAAATGTTTTTTATCCATGAAGTACCAGTAAATCTAATAATGGTCCCTATAACTATATACACTAAACCAATCGTAATTACACCCATAATCAATAACGTTGGGTTACCAATTGATAAACCAAATATTAATGGAATAAATGTTCCAGAGTTACCTAAAAATACTGCAGACTTCTTTGTCCATAAAATATAAAGAAGTGTACCTATCCCAGCTGTCATTAAACCTAATGCTGGATTTATCCCAATAATAATAGGGATTAGTATCGTAGCTCCAAATACTGCTACTAATTGTTGTAACGACAAAAACAACCATTCTACATAAGACTCTGGTTTGTCATAAATATCATATTTCATATTATTCATAGTTATCTCCTTTAACTGCACCTTATTATTATGATACAAATCATTATTCTAGTTATTTAAAACATAATCTTTATATATCCTAAATGCATTTGGAATTGAGTACTTGTTTTCTATTTCTTCTTTGGTTACCCAAATATAGTCTTTATTTTTAGTACTTACTTCTTCAAAGTAAGCAATCATGTTCCATTCTAAATGTGTAAAAATATGTTTTGAATTTGGTAGTTTTGTTAGCGTTTCTTTAATATGTCCATCTACATTGATAAATTCATACATAGAAGCAAGAAGCCCTGTAGCTGGTCTTTTTTTTATGGCAAATAGATTCTTATACTTGTATATATATATTGTCCTTTTTTCAATTCTTCTTGGTTTCTTTTTACTTTTAAAAGGAAGTACCGTCTGCATGTTATTTATATAACTTAAACATTCATCTTTTAAAGGACATATTTCACATAATGGCCTACCATTTGGAATACATATAGTTGCTCCTAATTCCATTATTGCTTGGTTGTAATCTCCATTTCTAGATTGAGGAAGTGAATCTTGTACCAAAGCTTTAATTGTTGCTTTTGTTTTAGGGTTTTTGATATCTTCTTCTATTTGATAAAACCTAGAAAAGACACGTAATACATTTCCATCGACAGCAGCTACTTGTTGTTCATATGCTATTGAAAGTAAAGCTCCACTAGTATAAGGACCAATCCCAGGAAGAGATTCAAGTTCATCTTTTGTTTGTGGCATCACGCCATAAAATTCCGTTTCTATTTTTATCGCTGCTTTTTTTAAATTTCTAGCTCGATTATAATATCCTAAACCTTCCCATAACTTTAATAATGAATCCTCATCTACTTTCGCTAGATCTCCAACTGTTGGCAAGGCCTTGATAAAACGATTAAAATACGGAATCACTGCTTCTACTCTTGTTTGTTGAAGCATGATTTCTGATATCCAAATATAATATGGAATCTTATTGTCTCTCCACGGCAAAACACGTTTTGAAGTGTCGTAAAAATGCAAAAGTCTATCAGACAAATAAGATGATTTTGTTTTATACTTTCTTTTCTCTTTATTTTGATCTTGCATAAGTACTTTATCAGTCATAATATTCCTCGCTTACCTATATCTCTATATCTCGTTTTTTACAAAACTCAATAATATCAAATCAAGAACTACAAGACATAATTTTCGGATTCTCACATTTCTCTGGTGGATAATACTCAGCTCGAACCAATAAGCTCTTACTTGTATTTAGTTATATCGATTTACCTAATTCTATTATACGAAGACTATTAGATTTATCAATCCAGCTATATTGCTCCTTGATGAATTTTTGTACTGCCCCATTAGTATAATATCCTGCCTCTTTTAATTGTCTGATGTACTCAAACACAATTTTTCTTGCAGCAATAACTTCAGTTTTCACATGTTCTAATACTTCTTCAGGTAATTCAAACCAAGTCTTTGTGTTTTTATCGATTTTTAATGCCAAAGATAATAAATGATTAATTTCTTTTGATTCCTCTGTTTCATTTTTCTTCTTATTTGCAAATAATCCCACTGATAAAACCTCCTATCTTTCATGATAATAGTTTATCACATATACATGGTTTTTAAAGTAATTAAAAAACTCTAGGATAACCTAGAGTTAATTTTTAATAATGGTGGAGAATACTGGGCTCGAACCAGTGACCCCTTGCTTGTAAGGCAAGTGCTCTCCCAACTGAGCTAATCCTCCAAAGTCTAAATATATATTATCACTAAATTAAAAATTTGTCTATATATAATTATATTAGTATGACTATATTATTTTATTTAACTATAATGTATACTATTTATAAGACAATTATTGGAGGTTATTATATGAAGTTTGAAGATTTTAAATATGTTAGACCTGATTTAGAACTATATGTATCTAACATGAAGGCACAATTAGATGATATTGCTAATGGTAAAGACTATGCAACTGAAATAAAAGCGATAAGAAATATCTTTGATTTACAAGATGATATGGATACTATGTATACACTGGTTTCTACAAGAAATAGTGTAAATACAAAAGATGAATTTTATGAGAAAGAGACTGATTTCTTTAATGAAGCATTACCTAATATCCAAAAGTATGATGTTTTAGTTCTTAAAAAAATGCTTGAATCAAAACATAAAGAAGAACTACAAAAAGAGTTTGGTTCACTTATATTTACTCAAGCAGAGCTTGCACAAAAAACATTTTCTGAAGAAATTATCCCTGATATGCAAAATGAAAACAAGCTATCAACTGAGTATTCAAAATTATTAGCTGGTGCAAAAATAGAATTTGATGGGGGAACTTACAACTTAAGCCAGATGGCACCTTTTGTTCAAAGTACTGATAGAGATATTAGACATAGAGCTCAATTAGTTGTATCGGATTTCTTTGAAGCTAATGAAGATGAGATTGATAGAATTTATGATGAGATGGTGCAATTAAGACATTCTATGGCATTAAAGCTAGGATATGAAAACTTTGTTCAACTTGGTTATGATAGATTTGGTAGATCTGATTACAATCATGTTGATGTAAAAGGATATAGAGATCAAGTATTTGAGAGTGTAGTACCTTTGGCAACAGAGTTAACAGCTAGAAAAGCAAAAAGAATTGGGATCGAAGATCCTAAATCTTATGATCTAGCACTTTCTTTCTTAAGTGGTAATCCAAAACCACAAGGAGATAGAGCGTGGCAAGTTAATCACGCAACAACAATGTATAATGAAATGTCACCTGAAACTAGTGAATTTTGGAATTTCATGGTAGACCACAACTTATTAGAATTAGATAGTAAAGAAGGAAAAGCAGGTGGAGGATATTGTACTTATCTTCCTAATCATAGAACTCCATATATCTTTGCTAACTTTAATGGAACATCACATGATGTTGATGTACTTACACATGAAGCAGGTCATGCTTTTCAAGTTTATAGCAGTAGAGATAATATTCCAGCATATAGATGGCCTACAATGGAAGCTGCAGAGATTCATTCAATGAGTATGGAATTCTTAGCTTGGCCTTGGATTCATAAATTCTTTGAGGGAGATACTGAAAAATACAAATTCAACCATTTAGCTGGGGCAGTAACGTTCTTACCATATGGTGTATTAGTTGATGAATTCCAACATGGTATTTATGAGAATCCAACAATGAGTAAAGATGATAGAAAAGCATTATGGAGAAAAATCGAAAAGAAATACTTGCCATATAAAGACTATGGTGATGATACGTTCTTAGATAAAGGTACTTATTGGTATCGTCAGGGACATATCTTTGGTGCTCCGTTCTATTATATTGATTATACATTAGCACAAGTATGTGCATTCCAATTTTGGGTTAAAAGCCAAGAAAATAAAGATAGTGCATTTAAGCAATATCTAGAATTATGTAAATTAGGTGGATCAAAAAGCTTTGTGTCTTTAGTAGAAAGCGCAAAATTAGAAAATCCATTTAAAGATGGAACTGTTAAAAATGTAATAGATCCTATTAAAGCATATTTAGATAGCATCGATGACACAAAACTATAAACAAGCTCAATTGAGCTTGTTTTTTTTGTATAAAAAAACACACTATGTAGTTAGTGTGTAATTGTTAAATGGTGACCCGTACGGGATTCGAACCCGTGAATGCATGCGTGAAAGGCATGTGAGTTAAGCCGCTTCTCCAACGGGCCAATTAGGCGGTATTTATTATATCAAACAATAAGTTCTAATGTCAATATAAATAAAAAAGGTAGAAAAATTCTACCTTTTAAGTTGTATTAAACTTCCCTCTAGTTTTATTTGCAATTTTTACTAATGTCAACATAACTGGTACTTCAACCAAAACTCCAACAATAGTCGCTAGTGCAACAGGTGATGATGATCCGAATATTGCAATTGCAACTGCAACAGATAATTCAAAGAAATTAGATGCTCCAATCATTCCAGCTGGTGCTGCTACATCATGGGGCAGTTTTAATAACTTTGCAGCGCCATAAGCCAAAAAGAAAATAAAGAATGTTTGAATAGTTAATGGTATCCCTATTAAAACAATATGAAGTGGATTTTCTAGTATTACTTTACCTTGGAACGAGAAAATAATAACTAGTGTAAGTAACAATCCGATAATCGTTATATCTTTAAATTTTGTAATAAAACTCTTATTGAAGAATTCTAGTCCCTTTTTCTTGATAACATATGTTCTTGTTGTAATACCAAGAACTAACGGTATAACAACAAATAATACTACTGAAAGGAATAGTGTTCCCCAAGGAACTGCTATATCAGTTAAATTTAATAGAATCTTAACTATTGGCACAAATAATAACAAAATAATAATATCATTTGTAGCAACTTGCACAACAGTGTATGCTGGATCCCCTTTTGTTAAATGACTCCAAACAAATACCATAGCTGTACATGGTGCTGCACCTAATAAAACTGCACCAACTAAATACTCAGTTGCTAAATCATTGGGAATAATCGAACTAAAAACTACGAAGAAAAAGAAAGACGCTATTAAATACATTGTAAATGGTTTTATTAGCCAATTAATTACCCAAGTTAAATATAATCCTTTAGGATTTTCTTTCACTTTAATAATACTTTTAAAATCAACCTTCATCATCATTGGATAAATCATAATCCATATAAGAATTGCAATAGGTATCGATACATTACTAAATTCAAATTTATTAAGAAAACTAGGTATAGCAGGAATAAATTCTCCAATTGATACACCTAAAATCATACAGAGTATAACCCATAACGTTAAATACTTATCAAAAAAGGATATTTGTCTTTGTTGTTCCATTATATTTTACCCTCTCTTACTCTTTGAATTAAATCAAGCACTTTATCTCTAATAATATCACGTGTTTCTTCAAATCCAGATTTTGGTCCACCACTTGGGTCTTCTAATCCCCAATCTTCACGATGATTTGTCGGAACATAAGGACATTCAACTCCACACCCCATAGTAATCAAAATATCTAATTTTTCTGGGATATCACTTAATAATTTTGAAGTATGGTTAGACATATCAATTCCTGCATCTTCCATAACCTCCACTGCCATCGGTTTTGGACCTGGATACTCTTCAGTACCCGCAGAATATGCCTCAATAACTTCACTACCTAGTGCTTTTGCAAATCCTTCAGCCATTTGACTTCGACAGCTATTATGAATACAAACAAATGCTACAATCTTTTTCATGTTGTTACCTCCTAGATATTAATAAATAAAAATGACTAGAATGTAATGAACATCTAGTCATTTAATTTTAATTTCATTACACGCTTCAGTATATATTAAACTTATTACATAGTAAAACGATATAGTATTTCTTTACACAAAAATAACAATTAGTTAATAATGTCTTTCTTAAAATATGCCAAATGTTCACTGTAATATTTTACATTACATTCTTCGTTATTGCATTCTTTGTATTCCCCTTCAAAGAATGGTTTAATCAATAGTTTTGACTCTACCAATTTTCCTTCTATATCAGTACCTACTTGATAACAAGATGGGCACTTTCCTTCAAGTTCTGCTTTTCTGCAGTGTTCACACATAATTATCATCTCCCTTAAATTAATTATATCATATAAACCCCTTAATAAAGGTGTAAAAATAAAAAAACGGACAAAGTCCGTTTTTGTTTTATACTGGCGGAGTAGGAGAGATTTGAACTCTCGCGACGCGTAAACGCCCTATACCCTTAGCAGGGGCACCTCTTCAGCCACTTGAGTACTACTCCATAAGTTAGCTCTTATATAATAATATATTTTGAGCTAACTGTCAACAAGCTTAATTTTATTTTTTTGTTTTAAATTATTAGTTAGATAAAGGTGCGTTTTCTTTAATCATCGTTAATTGGATACGATGTCTTTTTAAATCTATTTCTTTAACCCAAACTGTAACGATTTGTCCAACACTAACAACATCAAGTGGATGCTTAACAAATCCCTTTTTAAGTTGTGAAATATGAACTAATCCATCATCTTTAACACCACAATCTACGAACACTCCAAAATCAATAACATTTCTTACTGTTCCTTTTAATTCCATACCTAATTTTAGGTCATCCAATTTAAGAACATCACTTCTTAAGATTGGAGCTTCTACATCATCACGTGGGTCTCTCATTGGTGCAACGAATGCATCTAAGATATCTTCAACTGTGTTTAACCCAGCATTATACTTATTAGCCAATGCTTCTTTATCAATATTGTTTAATTTTAATTTTAGAATTGGATTTCCTAATTCAGCAGGAGTGATTCCTACTTCTTTTAATAAATCTTTAGCAAGTGTATAACTCTCAGGGTGAATACCTGTTTTATCAAAAGGATTATCTCCATTTAATACTCTCAAGAATCCAATTGATTGTTCATATGCTTTTGCTCCCATTCTAGGAACTTTCTTTATTTGCTTACGATCAGTGAATGCACCGTTTTCTTCTCTGTGTAATACAATGTTTTTAGCTAGTGTTTTACTTAATCCCGCAACGTACTGTAGCAATTGTACTGATGCTGTATTAACATTTACTCCAACCTGGTTTACTGCAGTTTCAACAACACCGTCTAAGCTGTTACCTAATTTACTTTGCGTAACATCATGTTGGTATTGCCCTACCCCAATACTTTTTGGATCTATTTTTACAAGCTCTGATAAAGGATCTTGTAGTCTTCTAGCTATACTTACAGCACTTCTTTCTTCAACAGCAAGCTTAGGAAACTCTTCTTTTGCTAACTCACTAGCACTATATACAGAAGCACCTGCTTCATTTACAATAATAAAGTTAATTTTTCTATCTTCTACTTTTTTGATTACAGCTGCAATGAAACTTTCTGTTTCTCTTGAAGCAGTACCATTTCCAATAGCGATAATGTCAATATTAAACTTTTTAATAATTGCCATTACTTTTAAAAACGCTTCTTTAACTCTCTCACGATTAACTTTTTCTCCAACAAACTTTTGGTGAGGATATATTACATCAATAAATGTCATTTTACCCATTTTATCAACAACAGCTAATTTACAACCTGTTCTGTAAGCAGGATCTACACCTAGAACCATTTTGCCCTTCATTGGTGGTTGTAATAAAAGTGATCTTAAATTTTCTCCAAAGATATGAATTGCATTATCATCTGCTTTTTCAGACAATTCACTTCTTATATCTCTTTCGATAGATGGTTTAATTAATCTCTTATATGAATCTTTAACAGCTGTTTTTATATAAGGACATACATAAGATCTAGTATCTTCAATAATACCGTTTTCTAAGTATGAATGAATTCTTTCTTCATCAACAGAAACTTTTACTGATAATATTTTTTCTTTCTCTCCTCTATTTAAGGCAAGTACTCTATATAGTTTTACTTTTTTAAGAGGTTCTTCATATGCATAGTACATTTCAAATGTTTTATTTTCATCTACAGCGTTCTTTTTAACTTTTGATTCTAATTTACCCATTGTAAAAGTGAAGCTTCTAATCCATTTTCTAAAGTCACTAAAATCACTAATTTCTTCCGCAATTATGTGCAGTGCTCCTTGGATAGCTTCCTCTACATTTATTACTTCTTCTGTCACATATTTCGCTGCTTCATCTTCTAAAGAGCCCTCTAATGGGAAAGTTAGAATAAAATCAGATAGTGGTTTTAAACCTTTTTTAATAGCTTCAGTTGCTTTTGTTTTTTTCTTTTCTTTATACGGTCTGTAAAGATCTTCTACATCAACTAGTTTAGGTGCACTTAAGATTTCTTTTTCAAGTTCTTCTGTCAGCATACCTTTTTCATCAATCAATCTTATTACGTCTTCTTTTCTTTTTAATAAATTTTGTTTATACTCATACTCTTTGTTAATATCACGTATTTGTTCTTCATCAAGAGCACCAGTTTGTTCTTTACGATATCTAGCAATAAAAGGTACAGTATTTCCCTCATCAAGCATTTCTAAAACAGTAATTACTTGCTTTCTTGTGATCTTTAAATTACCTGATATTTCAGCTAATAACTTGTCATTAAATTCCATTTTTCCTTACCTCCTAAAAATATAAAAAGCCTATAAAATAGGCTGTTTTATTATTGAAAATCTTCGTGTGTTCCTGCGTTTATTCTATCTAATGCTTCAGGAATTGATATAGATCCTGAATATGAGTTAACTATTGCTCCATCAACTACTATGTGCATAGCTGGAGTTCCTGCATAAGAAGTTCCAATAAATGGATTTGTCCCAGTCATTGAAGCACCAACATCCATTAAGTAAACTTTAACATCCTCATTGTTGCTTTCTGTAAAAGCCAATACCTCATCTTTGATTTCTGCACAATATCCACAAGACTCTTGATAATAGTATACAACATATTTATCTTCTGCTTGAGTTAGCATTTGCCCGTAATCAGTAATCTTTTCATAATCATCATAAGAATAAGTTTTCTTTGTACTATTATAAATTAAAACACTAACTAGTAATAAAACGAATACAATTGCAAATCCAATAAACATTCTTGATACAAATTTATCAGATCCACTACCTTTATAATTTGATTTTTGTTTTGCCATAAAAATCACTCCTTAACTCTAACTATTTTATATAAAAACTGCGATTATTGCAAGTATAACGTAATTAATTATAATTTAATACAAATGGCAACTGCATAATTTTCTGAGTGAGATATACTCACACTAATATTATCTTCACTTTTATAAGTAGATTTGATATAAGGTGCCCCAAATTCGTCGTGTAACACTTTTACATCAGTAAAATTGAGTGGTGTATCAAATCTCTTGTAAAGCTTTGTATAAGCTTCTTTAGCTGCAAATCTGCCAGCCAAAAATTCTATTCTTCTTTTATCACTTTTAAAATTATCATAAATGACTTTTTCTTCATCACTCAATATTCTATTAATAAATCTTTCAGAAATCATTTTTTCAATTCTAGCAAATTCTACAATATCAATTCCAACACTATTGTTCATTCATATCCTCCAATATTTGTTCTGCAAGAGAACTTATATTTCTAAAACGATGATTTAAAGCTGATTTAGATATCCGCTTTTTAAACATTGATTCACTATGATCACTCAATTCATTAAGTGATGACTCAGGATATTCTTTTCTAAGAGTTATTGCTTCTGTCATACTCATAGGCAACTTAGATGATTCAATCATGTTTTCAAGAACGCTAATCGCTCTTAACTGCTTGTTTGCAGCGTTTAATGTCTTGTTTTGATTTGCTATATCCATATTCATAACTCGGGTAATAGAGTTTACAAAGTCTCTTTTAATTCGTTCGTCTTCAAATGTAAACAATGCGTTTATTGCTCCAACTACCCTAATGAAATCCGCTATTTTTTCTGACTCTTTTATGTATGCAATGAATCCTTTTTTTCTTCTTACTACTTTGCTTTTTAAATTAAAGCTATTCATTAATTCACTTAAAACAAGAGCGAATGATTCATCTGTACTATAAATTTCTAAATGATAACTACTACTTGTAGGTGAATTAATTGAACCAGAAGCTAAAAACGCACCTCTTAAATAGCTCCTTTTGCAGCACTCTTTTACAAGAAGTGGTTCATCGTAGATACTATCTAACTGGTTCATAAGCCCCAATTCAGTAATTATATCATTTGCCTTGTTTTTGATTACAATAATATAGATGTCGTTCTTTTTAAGTTTCATTTGCTTTTTTGAAATTACGTCTACTTCAACATGATAAGAGTCTTTAACATTTTTAATTACTCTTCGTGCAATTTGCATGTTGGTTGTTTGAAATTCAATCCTTAATCCATTGCTGGATAAGTTGATCTCTCCATGTAATCTTAAAAGAGCCGATAGTTCTGCTAATTGACAGCATTTATCCGCTTTAATACTTAATAATTCGCTTTTCGTATCTGATGCAAAACTCATATAATCACACTCTTTTATTTGATAATATATTGTAACACTTAATACGTGCTATGTCTATCAATTTAAAAAGGAGCATATAGCTCCTTTTTTTGTTTTAGTTTCCTAATGATTCAATGTATTTTGATATCTGAACAGCAGCGATAGTTCCATCTGCAGCAGCAGTAACAATTTGTCTTAAATCCTTGTCGATTACGTCTCCGATACCATAAATACCAGGAATGCTTGTTGCCATATTTTTATCAACAACGATATATCCATATTTATTAGTAATTCCTAAATCTTTAATAAATCCTGTTTCAGGAACTTGTCCAATAAATACAAATGCTCCTTCTACAGTTATATCTTGTTCTTCTTGTGTTTTAACGTTTCTTACAGTTACTGTTTCCAATGAATTATCACCATTAAATGCTAAAACTTCATATCCTAGTAAATAATCAAACTTACCAGTTGCGTTTGCTTGATCAACTGCTTTAGCATCTGCTTGAAGCGTATCTACGAAGTTTACAACAGTAATATGTTTTACCATTCTAGTTAGATAAACAGCTTCTTCGATAGCACTGTTTCCTCCCCCTACAACGATAATATCTTTATCTCTAAAGAATGCTCCATCACAGATTGCACACCAGCTAACACCTCGTCCAGATAATCTAGATTCCCCTTTTGCATTAGTGCTTCTAGGTACTGTTCCTGTACCGATGATTAAAGCTTTTGTTTTATAAACTTCACCACTTGCAGTTTCAACTTCTTTGTATAATCCTTTATCAACAACTTTGATTACGTCACCGTATTTGTATTCAACACCAAGCTCTTGTGTATGATTAAACATTTTTTCACTTATTTCAAATCCAGATACTTTACCAAGACCTGCATAATTTTCTACTTCATAAGTTGTCATCATTTTTCCACCAGGCGCTGCTTTTTCTAACATTAACGTCTTTAAATTAGCTCGTATAGTGTATAGCGATGCTGTCATCCCTCCAGGACCAGCTCCAATAATTATTACATCATATTCATTCATTTTCTCACCTCATATTTAATTATAATCTTTTATATTCTATTGTGAAATGTTTTGCTTATGTTTTTGTATCATTGTTACTACTATCATCATTAACTTGATTAAGTTCAGCTTTTTTAGCTTCCTCTTCAAACTTAGCTATTTCGTTTAATGCTGCTGTTTCTTCTAATACCTCATGATAGAACTTCGTTTTAAGTTTAAGTCTGTTAAATGCAAAGAATATAATCCCACCAACAATCATAATTAATGATATGATTTGAGCTGTTCTTAATCCTGTATTTCCAATATATAAACTATCAGTTCTCATACCTTCAATAAAGAATCTACCTGCACTATACCATACTAGATAGAATGCTAAGAATTCACCGCGTCTAACTAGTTTTGTTCTTCTTAATATTAAAATAATAATAAATCCAAGAATGTTCCACAATGATTCATATAAGAATGTTGGGTGATAATACCCTAATCCATTTGGTCCTTCTAAGAACATTTGATTTGTTATAAAATCAGGTAAGTGTAATTTGCTTTCTAAGAAAGCACGTTGCGTATCCCAAAATGATGTGTTAGTTATACTATCTTGTGCATATGTGAATTTGTCAGCAGTTGTTTTAACAAACCCATCAGGTACACCACCAATTAAACCACCGTGAGCTTCTTGATTAAAGAAGTTACCCCAGCGTCCAAATGCTTGAGCAATAAGGAATCCAGGAACGACAATGTCAAAAGCACTAAATAGATTTATCTTCTTAAATTTAGTAAAGAAATAAACACTTATCAACGCTGTTATAAACCCACCATGAATAGCAAGTCCACCCTCGTTTATTGCAAATATTTTTAATAAATCACCTTTGAATTGTCCCCATTCAAATGCTACATACCATAACCTTGTTCCAATTATTGATAGTGGTACAACAACAATAACTCCATCGATAATATCGTTAGTTGTTATACCTAAGTTGTTACCTTCTCTAATACCTAATAAAATAGCTATTACGAGTCCAAGCATTATCATAACACTATACATTGCCCACTGGAAATTACCTACTTCAATTAGGTATGGATCTAACGGATTAAAAACATGTATTGCAAGTAAATTAAATAACATAATTTACACCTCATCTTTCAAGTATCTTTTTTGTCTAGACATAGTCTAACACAAATCAATATATAAATCTAAATTTATGATTAGTATCCCCTTATTTTTCTCTTCATGTAGACAGACAAAAAGTATCTAATTATTGTAAAGAAAGTAATATAAACCATAAGGTAAACACCTTCGTTAAAGCTAAAAGATTCTTTAAAAATATACATATCTAGAATATAGACTATAAGAATATATCCAAAATAGAATATCGTTCCAAACGATTTTAGAATTAGGGAGAAATGTTTTAACATGATGTAATGTTTATAGAAATATTCAACTAACGAGAACCCTAATATAAACAAGAACAAATATAATAAACTATCATACTCTGCTAGTCCAAATATCTCAATTATTAAATATCCCAAAGCAAAATTAAGTAGTACTGAGAATAAGAAATTCAAGATGAAATTGTGGTGAAATACTCCTCCAAATTCAATTGCAAGCAAACTCCTTTTTCTTTTCTTT
>Ga0102814_10002004_pt1 | contig 13954 bp, 11 predicted proteins | sample ColrivemetaGS741_FD_79112 | JGI IMG/M metagenome (GOLD analysis project Ga0102814, IMG submission 79112) | Estuarine microbial communities from the Columbia River estuary - Flood tide ETM metaG S.741 | ecosystem: Environmental > Aquatic > Marine > Intertidal zone > Estuary | place: USA... | reverse complement strand
TTGTAAAGCGCGGCGAGTACGGAAATGCAACTGACCGTCAGGGAAATGTGTATTTAGCCGAAGGACAACTACTTGTTTTAGATAAAAATGGAACTGAAATTAAGAGATTCACTCTTGATGAACGTATCCATTCCATGACTTGGGGAGGCAAAGATAACAATGAGTTATTTGTAACCACAAGTACCTCTTTATGGAGAATAAAACCACATGATGCGAATTAATGAATCGAACCCACAACATTTGTATTAGCTATGGATTAGAAAATGTAACCATTTAGTTCTTAAACAAAAATGGATACTCTATCAATGTTTATGCAAATAATGAAGGTGATTAAAAAAAAGTGTGTGCAATACAGTAGATCAATTCTCTTTTTAATTTCGATTGATTTACTATTTTATACATTACAAACGCTTAATAAATGATTTTTCTATTTCTATGAAAACGATAGCTCTTCTATTCTATTTATTTATCCCTTTTTATCTATCTGCTCAACCCGAATGTCATTGTTCAATTGATTATGGGAATAATCCGGAAGCTGGAAAATTCATTTCTGTGAATAACATCAAGATGTATTATGAAACCTATGGAAATCCGGAGCATGAACCTTTATTGCTGATTCATGGAAATGGCGGCTCTATCAGTGGAAATAAATGTCAGATTGAGTTTTTTAAGGACTCTTATTATGTAATTATTCCTGACAGTCGTTTTCATGGTAAATCGGGTGAAGGTTCCGAAGAACTGAATTATCGCCTTATGACAAAAGATTATGCAGCTTTTCTAAACGCAATCAAAATCGATTCTTTGAATATTATTGGGCAGAGCGATGGCGGAATTATTGGTTTAATGCTAGCGATGGATTATCCAAAAAAAGTCAAAAAACTGATTGCAAGTGCGCCAAATATCAGAACGGACAGCACCGCAATTTATAATTGGGATTTAATTCCGCTTAAAAAAGAATTGGCTTCCTTAAATGAAAAAATCAAAAACGGGGACAAATCTAAAGGAACATTCCGGGCAAAAGTTCTTCTAAATTTGATGGATAAATACCCAACTATCCAAAATGAAGAGTTAAAAAAAATCGCTGCGCCAACCTTAATTATGACAAGTGATGAAGATGTGATTAAACCCGAACATATTCTCGAAATTTACAATCACATTCCAAAAGCTCATTTATTTATCATGCCGGGCGCAACTCACATTATGCCAAGCACGGAATATGAATTGTTCAATCAAATCTGTCTTCGATTTTTGAAAAACCCATTCAAGCGTCCGACAACTAGAGCAATATTTCATCCGGATTGATTCGTTTAATCAAAAAGTTCGGGATTAAAACTCAACTTTTCTTTTTTGAAAACAAGATAACATTCAAGAGTCAATCAACTGAAATGTGAGTTTTGCACAAACAGAATTATTCGTCATACCTACCATAGCAGATTCGAAGAACTACATAGTGATATCTCAGCCAATTTATAAATTCTGTTACTATTTGTTTATATATAACTAATGACACTTTATAAAATTAATACTGTGGCAATGATTCCGATTTTCGCTTCGCGTCACTTTGAGAATGTCAACGATTCCGTAGACACTGCGAAGCAAAATGACAACGCGTATTGAGTTGTGTAACACTGTAGAAAACAATATGACATTTCTCTTACTTTTTGAGATTAGTTCGAAAATTTTGGATTAATTGTTTATCCTGAACTTTGGTAATAAACTAATAAACTTAACTTCCAATATTTTGATGATAACCTGAGTTCGGGATAAAAGTATTAACTGAATATTCTACGTAAATTATTGTTCTGAAACAAAATAGCGACATGTAATTCAACTCCTCACGCAAGTTCGTAAGAATATGAAAACCATAGTGTTAAGTAACGAAGAAAATTATTACATCGTAAACGAAGTGTCATTGAAACCGTGAATGATGATCTCAAAAACGTGGGTCAGCTTGAACAGAGTAGACACCGAAGCGTGAACTGATTTCTGCTTTATACTATGACATCTTTAGTCGCCTATTCGTATTTACCCAAAAACCTAGTATTAAAGTCGATATAGAAGAAACTAGAACCGAACTTCTCGCTGATACTAACCCATTATTCCTTGCTGCTAAACCCGGACTCAGGTTGATACAAAAAGAACTGAATTTTTTAAAATAAAAAATACTCTTTTATCTTTTATTGTGTACATTCCAATCAACACCTAACTCAAATTTTTGTGTTTGGTGTTTACAATAATCATAGTCATTAAGAAGAACCTAGCTTGGATTAAATTTTGTCTGATAATTACAGGCCATCTTCATTCTTATTCTAAAAGGAAACATTAGCAAATAAGTACTAATTATTATGGATAAAAGATCTAGATTCGCTATTCTTGCCACTTTTTTACTGATTGGAAGAGTAATGCTCGACTTCACAGGTTGTACTCACGACAACCAAGTTTTAGATGAATATATTGGTGGTAATGCCTTCAGTAGCACTGAATTAGTCTCAGAAAATGTAACAACTCCGCCTACAATCGATGGAGTTGTGGATGCAATGTGGGATGAAGTTGTCCCCCTGAAAACACGCGTTGTTGTGCCAAATCAATTAGGTTCGGATAATGTCCCCGCCAATTTTTACGGATATAGTGGCAAATCATACAATGTAACTTTGCGCTCCATGTACGATGATACCAATGTTTATATATTGGTTGAGTGGGACGACAATTCCCATTCAAGAGACCGTGAAACGTGGTACTTTGACGCTGCAGACTCTCGTTGGAAGCAAGAAAGTCGTTATCCTACCTTTAACTCTGATGGCGTATTAATTCGTGATGCTTTCTATGAAGATAAATTTGCATTTTTATGGAATGTAAATAATTCTGTAGCAGGATGGAATGCCTCAACATGTTATGCATCTTGCCATACAGGCAAATCTGCTGCGGATGGTTATTCTAGACATCATACAAATGCGCCTGGTGAACGTATTGATATGTGGCATTGGAAATTGGTTCGTGAAGGTGTGTTCGGTACCGTTGACGATCAATACCAAGATGATGCTCAACCTAATGGACGTAAAAGCGACCCAAAAACAAGTGGTTCAGGTTATGGTAACAATAGCAAAAGCTTAGCTATTACTGGCACATCTACAATGGTAACTGTTCCGAAATACATAATTCCTAGCCGTACATATTATTATGTGATTACACAAAGTGAAGTAACCGCTGGTACTGCAAAAGAAGTTACTGCTGTTGATGCAAACGGAATTCTAACGTTATCTGATAACTCCACTATAGATCCAAATACTGATACTAACTATAGTAGAGCTGGAAATCGCTCCGGTTCTAAAGGTATTCCTAGTATCGTTTCTAGTCAAACTTTAGGGAATGGTGGTGACATTACTGGTAAATGGAAATTTACTGGTTCTGGATACGTGATGGAAATCTCACGCAAATTAAATACAGGCGATACAGAAAATGTTGATATTAACTTTTCTGATTTATCTGATCAGTATTTCGGAGTTGCTGTTTTTGAAAACGCAGCCTTAGCACACGCTATTAAAGCAAATCTTTTATTGAAATTTAAAAAATAGGGATGCACTTCTGTGCAGACTCTTCGAACTATCGAGGAAAAACCATGAAAAAAAACACATCCCTTAAAATTGCTGGTTTGCTCATAATGACGGTGATTTTTACGGCTTGTTATTATGATCAGATTCTTCCTGTTGAGCAGGAAGTGGAAGTTGGAACAATGTCGTTTACAAACGATATAATGCCCATATTTAATCAGAGTTGCAGCACATCTGGGTGTCACAGTGGTTCCGTTGCTCCTAATCTTACGACGAGTGCCGCATACAATTCACTTACATCAGGCAATTACATTAATATAAGTAACCCTGCTGAGAGCGAATTATTACAATGGATGAAAGGTAATCGTACTCTTCCAATGCCATTGACAGGTCCAAATCAGACGTACAATGCCAAAGTTTTGGCTTGGATTCAACAAGGCGCATTAAACAATTAAACACACAGCATTATGAAATTAGCTCTATCAACAGCTTCACGCTGTGTACAATTCTTCATTGCGCTGGCAATTTTTGCAAGTTCTCCCCTATCGGGAATCAGCGCACAGGAATTAGATGAAAACGGAAACGAAATTCAGTCAATTGCCATAAAAAGTCGAGGCCTCCAACGTGTGGGAAATACATTTGAAAGTATATGGCTCATTGATAATCAAACGGTTCAAGTACCTTTAAAAGGAACGCTTGAATTTGATATTCAGCATCGCTTTGGCACCATAAATAACGGATATGATGATTTATGGGGCTTTTACGCTCCATCAAATATTCGTTTAGGATTTGGTTACACGCCAATTACAAATCTTATGATAGGTTTTGGACTTACCAAAGACCGAATGCTTTGGGATTTTAATTGGAAATATGCATTACTAACCGAACAAAAAGGTTTTCCAGTTAGTGTAACTTATTACGGAAATGTTGCTGTTGATACTCGAACAAATGTTGAATGGCTCAACGACACCGATAAATTCACGTATTTCCATCAGCTTATGGTTGCACGTAAAGTGACCACAGACTTCTCTATTCAAACCTCGTTTAATATATCTCACTTCAACGCTGTTGAAGGATTTGTAAATTCGAATGGTGAATTAGATGGCAAGATGGAAAACACTCATTTTTCTGTAAGTCTTTTAGGTAGATATAAAGTATCCGATGCTCTCGCATTTATCGGAAACTATGATCAACCTATTACACAGCATAAAACAAATAATCCAAATCCAAACCTTAGTTTTGGATTTGAATTAGCAACCCCTTTACACGCTTTTCAAGTCTTTGTGGGAAATTATCGCTGGATGGTTCCTCAATACAGCAACGTATTGAATAACAATAACTTTTCCGATAAACAATTCCTCATTGGATTTAATATCACGAGACTACTAGATATGAAAATGGAAAGCCTCACTGAAATGATTTTCAAGAGAAAAAGTAAACATCAATAATCCTGATAATCATTTTTTTCTATAGGTGTTTTTAGTTAATAAAGACACCTATTTTTTTATTTTTATTTTTATTTTTATTAAACAAATTTACAATGAATAATTATCTGTTATTACTATATTTATATAGTTCTTTATTATAGTTATTTCCGACCAATATTTTTAGTTTATCTAGCATAATATTGCAAATTTTAATCATGTTATCGTCTTTATGACAAGGTCGACCAGCCAAAACTATCCGACACTTGATTGAGCTACTCTTTCTAAAAATTCTTTGCTATATCTCGAACGAAATTGTGGTCAATCTAATAAGCGAGAATGTTGCAGGTGTGCAGTTTTTCATCAGTGGGTGGACTTCAATAAGTATTTGACATGATTGGTAGAGAAGTTGCCGTACTTATTCAGGAGCGAATGGACGCTGGCTTACATTCTGTATCATTTAATGCATCCAATCTTTCAAGTGGTATTTATATGTATCGTTTACAAATAGGTAACAGTATGTTTACTCAAAAAATGACTCTTTTAAAGTAATGGATTCAATCATCACTGGATAGTTACAATTTCCTATCTTTTAATGATTTTAATTCTAGTTTTCAAAGATTACATCCATGAAAAAATTCCGTTCAACTAACATATTTGTTTCTCTACTCCTCGTTTTCGTATTAAATCAACTGAGTAATGCTCAATTAACATCCAATCAAGTTGATTCTCTAGTCAACCTAGCGCTTAAGAAATTTAATGTGGCTGGCGCTTCGGTTGCCATTGTTAAAGATGGAAAAATTATTCATGAAAAAGGTTACGGTTTCAAATCTGTTGCAACAAAAGAAAAAGTAAACGAATTTACTCAGTTTGAAATCGCATCAAACAGTAAAGCATTTACCTCTGCGGCGCTTGCCATTTTAGTTGAAGAAGGAAAATTAAAGTGGACAGATAAAGTCGTAACTCACATTCCTGAGTTCAAAATGTATAACGATTATGTGACCGCCAATTTCACCATTCTGGATTTATTGACACACAGAAGCGGTTTAGGACTTGGCGCCGGCGATTTAATGTGGTGGCCCGATGGATCTGATTTCACGATTCAAGATGTGCTTACAGGATTTCAGCATTTTAAACCGGAATCTGATTTCAGAACAAAATACGATTATGACAATTTATTGTATCTCGTTGCAGGCGAAGTCATTATCCGAAAAAGTGGAATGTCTTGGGAAGATTTTATTCAAACACGAATTCTGAATCCATTAGAAATGACAAGATCTTTTCCAGCCCTAAAAGCGATAAAAGACAAAAGCAATTTGGCATCACCACACAAAATTGTAGATGGAAAACTCGTTCCGTTTGAGAATTTTTCTGATATGATGAATGGAGCCGCAGCCGACATGAAAGCTAACGTTCACGATTTAAGTAAATGGATGATCATGCATTTGAATCAGGGGAAATACGGCGATAGTTTGCAGTATCAATTGTTTACAGAAGCGAGTCAACGTGAGATGTGGCGCATTCATACCGTAATTGATGGTGCTCCGAACAAACGCTATAACACGCATTTTTACGGTTACGGATTGGGTTGGGGAATTCGTGATGTTAAAGGGTACAAACGAGTTTCTCATACTGGCGGATTACCGGGAATGCTTTCCACAACCATTATGATTCCTGATATCAATTTGGGAATGGTTATTCTTACGAATACTGATCCAGGCGGAAGTTCACTTTTTAATGCCGTAAGTAATTCTATTTTGGACAGTTATTTAGAATTAGAAGACAATAACTGGATTGATTTTTATGATAAACGTCAACAAAAATCATTAAGCCGTGCCGATTCAGTGACTACAAAAGTTTGGGAAACCGTTGCCAAAGCCAAAAGCAAACACATCAAACCTGAAGATTATATCGGCGTTTACGAAGACGCTTGGTTTGGGAAAGTAGAAGTCTTTATGAACAAAGGAAAACTATGGTTAAAATCGTACCGAGCGCCCAAATTAAACGGACCAATGGGTTTCTACAAAGCTAATACTTTTGCCATAAAATGGGAATATCAACACATGGATGGTGATGTTTTTGCCCTATTTACTTTAGACGAAGAAGGCAAAGCGCAAGGAATTACTATGAAAGGAATTTCGCCCAATATCGATTTTAGTTTTGATTTTCAAGATTTGAGTTTTAAGCGGGTTGAGGATTAAAGCATGATAAATGAGAAATGAGGAAATCTAGCTTTCGCATAAATTGGCACCTTTAAACTAGCGCGAGGGTCCCCTTGTACCTATCGAATTTGAGTTATAAAATCGAGTTTTAAAAATTCAAAAATATAAATCGTTAAATAAGGGCCGCTATATTTATCGTGCCCTTTTTATTAACCTGAGTTAGGAAAAAAACAAAGCGCAAACTTTTGCCAAGAACCCCAATTACGAATATAAAAAGAAGAAAACAGCTACTTTTTAGAAACAATTGATAAAGAACCGTGGTCAGTTATTTCCAATACATTTTTAATAAATGGGATTGAAAATGGTGCCAACTGTAAAACAGCACTATTCTTGCGAATGCAATAAGTAATCAAAATTTAGACCGAGATATAAATTACACCATTGAAAATGAAAGGTTTTATTGGAAGAGAGCGAGATTTAGGTCAATTAAAAGGAATGTGGGCGAATTTCTTACATCATTCTTGAAACTTTGTCTCGTATAATATTTACAAAATTGATGGAGATAAAGTCAAAAATGTTCATTTAATATTTCATTTTGAAACCATTGATACAGGAATAGCGTTAAGCCTCGACGCCGGTCTGAAAATTCAAGGAATGTTTATGGATGATGCGGTTCAAACAAGTCATATTCAAACCGTGAACTTATTGCCAATTAGAGAAAATGAATTTTTTATCAATGGTCATCAAAATGCAGGCATGCAGGATTTAAAAATAATACTATCAAATTCGGGATTAATCTTAAGGGATGGGTCTATGGAATTCAAAGCTGAGTTAATATGCCCTAAGTAAAGTAAAAAAGACTGCCACTTACAAAATGAATAAAAACAATAATCTGGTCTTTGAGAATATGAGGATTTCAAACCAAAATCAGCCAGAAACTAAACCAAAAAATAGACTCAAATAGTAAAATATGAACACTAATAATAGAATAAGAATATTACTAACTATTGGACTCATCGTATTAAGCCAACAGTTGGAAATGCTCAATCGAATCAAAATCAACAGTTTTTAAGCAAAGTTGGAGTAGTTGATAGTATTAAGTCCACAGTATTAAATGAAACTCGTGAGATTTATATTTACATCCCATCAAGTTATACTCCAGAAAGGAAACAGAACTATCCGGTTGCTTTTATTATAGATGGCGAAGTATTTCTACCAACAGTTGTTGATATGCACAATTATTACAGTGGTGGATTTATACCTGAAATGGTGCTAGTTGGAATTTCAAGTGGGAATAACAGAGTAAAAGATTTAACACCCTCGAAGATTACCACTAAATACGGAATGCCATTTAATGAGGAAAATGGTGAAGCTGAGAAGTTCTTCACATTCATAGAGAAAGAACTCATTCCGTTTATTGAAAATAAATATCCCGTTACCAATTACAGAACCTTAATTGGCCATTCTTATGGTGGATTATTTACCGTTTATTCGCTTCTAAAACACTCTGAAGTATTTGCCAATTATTTGGCTATAGATCCAAGTTTGGATTGGGATGACCAAAAATTAATAAAAGAAGCAGAAGGCATACTTGCCACTAAGAAATTCGATAATAAAGCTTTGTTTCTTTCTTTGAGTGGACATTTGCACATGCTGAACTCAAAGGTAACAATCGACAATGTGATGAAAGACTCGAGCGATTTCACCTTGTTTGCCCGATCCAATATCTCGTTTTCAAATCTAGTAAAGCAACACGCAAAAAACGGATTGTCTAGCGACTGGAAATTTTATCCCAGAGATATTCACGGAACTATTGCTTTTCCATCTATCATGGATGGCTTAATTTCATTATTTGAAAGGTATCAATGGGAAAATACTTATAAAATGAGCTCCTTTGATACATCCAAAGAAGAACTTCTCAACATAGTAAAACACAGAGAAAAGAAACTTAAAACTCATTTTGGATATTCCGAACCACCTTATCCAGAAGAAGTTATAAACATGTCGGGTTACATGAATATGGATATGCAACAAGATGAAAAAGCAAAAATGTACTTTGAACTTGGTATAAAATATTATCCTGAAAGTGCAAATTCTTATGATTCAATGGCAGATTACTATGAAGCAAAAGGCGATTTTACGAATGCCCTAAAGTTTGTAAACAAAGCATTTGAATTAAGTGGCAGCGATTTTCACAAAAAAAGAATTGAAGGCCTTAAAGCAAAGAAAAAATAAATAAGCTGCATTTTTTTGAATAAGACACTTATTTCTGGCGCGAGGGTCCGTGCTTGTTGCACAACTCAGAACTATTCGTCATACCTGCGAAAGCAGGTATCTCAGCCTAATTGACATTTCTGTTAAATGTTGATTAGGCACATCTTACGATATTTAGAAAAAATGATATTTTGGCCGAGATTCCGTTTTTCAACGGAATGACAGCACGTTTTTGAGTTGTGCAACAGACACGTCCCCTCGTGCCAATCGAATTTAAAGCTCAAATCACACTTTTGCCAATCTATAAAATCATTTGGGCGTTCCCCCGATTCGTTCAAATTCAAAGCAAAGATCTAAATCATTTAGTAACAAGGCCCAAAATCTAACGTAGTCATTCCCCACAAAAAATCGGGAATCTTCACACGTCTTTAAGCTAATGAAAAACATACTTTTACCGCTCATTCTGATTTTATCTTTTATTGGATGTAATCAAAAATCAGATCAACATATTATTACATCTGATATTCAACATTTTTGGGAGGCATTTGATAAAATCAGTTCTACTCAAGATTCTGTTTTGCAGTATAAGTACTTGGATAGTCTTTATTTACAGAAAGGAACGGCTGGATTAAAAGGGATTATGGAAGCTAGAAATTATACACCTGAAGATTTCATTTCAGCAATCAATAATTATCCGAAATTCTGGGCTTCTGTTCGTGAAAACACGTTTAAAACAAAACACTATGGTTCAGAATTAACTACTGAAATTGAAAAAATGAGAGTCATTTATCCCGAGTTAAAACCTGCAAAAATCTATTTCACGATTGGAGCTTTACGCACATCTGGAACAACGATTGATAGTTTAGTTCTGATTGGAAGTGAACTAGCAATGAGCGACAAAAACACGGTTACATCAGAGTTTGAAGGAGAAATTCAAATAGGAAGAAGAACATATTTTGATAGCAATCCGATAGATCAATTAATGCTTTTAACGATTCACGAATATGTTCACACGCAACAAAAACCTACACTTAATAATCTTCTCTCCTATGTCTTGCGCGAAGGAATTGCTGAATTTGTATCGGTGAAAGCCATGAACGTTCCTTCTTCAACGCCGGCTGTTCAGTTTGGGAAACAAAACCCGAATGTTAAGAAAAAGTTTGAGGAAGAAATGTTTTATGGGAATAATCGTGCTCAGTGGCTTTGGAGTGATTCTCCCAATGAATTCGCAACACGCGATTTGGGCTATTACATTGGATATCAAATCAGCGAACTAAACTATGATTTAGCAGAAGACAAATTTGCTGCAATAAAAGAAATGATCGAATTGGATTACACCAATGAAGCTCAAATTGAGGATTTTGTGGATAGAACGGGGTTCTTTTCAAAATCAATCGAAGAATTGTATGCCGATTTTGACAAAACTAGACCTAGAGTTGTAAGAATAAATCAGTTCGAAAATAATAGTACTTCTGTAGATCCAAACATCAAAGAACTTACTTTTTATTTCTCAGAACCGCTTAACGGCCACAATACATCCGTTGATTATGGGCCTTTAGGTGAAGAATATTTTCCGAAACTTGGAGTTAACAGAGTTTGGTCAGCAGATTATCAATCTTGGACTGTAAATGTGAACTTAGAACCGAACAAACATTATCAGTTTTATATTTCGAACAACTTTAGAACTGAAAAAGGCACGCCACTAAAATCCTATCTCGTTGAATTTAAAACGCGTGGTAAGTAAATTCAGGAAAAAAGTAATTTAATTTTATGGATTAAAAATGAAAACAACACCCGAACACAATGAGAAAATCGCCAAAATGACCTTCTCTTCTGTCTTTCCACACTATGTATCCAAACTTGAGAAAAAAGGCAGAACAAAAGAAGAATTGTACCAAGTAATTGAGTGGCTAACAGGTTTTAATGAAGCTAAAATACAAGAACTAATTGCAAGAAAGGTTACGTTTCAGACATTTTTTGAGGAAGCAACACTAAATCCAAAAGCAGACTTAATTAAAGGAATAATATGCGGTTATCGGATTGAGGAAATAGAAAATCCTTTAACAAGAAATGTGAGGTATTTAGATAAAGTCGTTGATGAATTAGCAAAGGGAAAATCGTTAAATAAAATATTTCGAGAAGTTTAAACTTTTAGGAGATTCGTTAAACTAAGTTTTAAGTTTTTTGAATGAAGCTCACCAGACTGAGATTCTTAGTCAAGCCAAGTATGTCGTTTCAAATGTTATTTAATGATATTTTTGCAAAGTCTTAACTTCAGCTTGGATCTTATTAAAATATTAACCACAAGAATCACTTAGCAAGTTCATTAAACTCAGCTTTACCTTTTGAAGTTAAGTAAGGATAAATAGCTTCAAACAACAATAATTGATAGTATTTCACTGGTTCTTCAACATTTTTTTTCAACAGTTCGAATGCGTTAATCCAGTTATCTCCCAAAATGTTCATTCTTTCATAAAGCCTTTCGTATTCATCAGGAAATTCTTCTGATCTAAGAATTTGACTCTCTATCATTGTCTTGAAAAGCATCTTAAATTGCTCTTTTCTCATTTTTTGCAACTCTAAATAATGCTGCTTTATCTTATCATTTTCACGAAAAATGAAATACATATCACGCATGAGAAATCTATACTCATAGAAATTAAGCATACTCATTTCAGCTGAAGTGTAAAGCATGCTTAGAATAGAACTATTCTGCGCCATTTTCTGCATTTCTGAATTCATTTTTTCAACTAATTCGAAATACAGTTCTTCTATGATTTCTGGTTTTGTCTTAAAATGATAGTTCAGATTCCCTTGACTCATTCCTAAAGCCATAGCAATTTGCAGTAGTTGTTGACCCGATTGATTCTGAGGCAGAATATTTTTATCAAAAATTCGATTTCATAAAACTCCCTGACAGCGGAAAAATGTTTATTGCGATAAAAACGTTACAAGACTTATTTAAGTGACAAATAATTTGAGAATACTGATTATGCTATAAAAACTACCTTTTTCAATTTTACCTGAATCTTTTTTTCAACGCAAGTGTAAAGGACAAAAGAATCATTTGTCCTATATGGATTTAATTCTAGATTCCTCATTTTCAAATTTGGATTAACTCAATTAGCCATATTAACATGCACTATTTAATTCCTTAGTTGTATTTACCAGAAACGGTTCGTTATGAAAAAAGCATTACTACTTTCAATTCCTCTACTTTTCTTAACCCTAACTAGCTATGGACAAGATACCTTAAAACAAAGAACCTATAATTTTGGGGCATTTTCGAATTACGATTTACGTAATTCTTCAACAAATTTTATTAGTACTCAACGGTTTTTGAATGACCAATTTAATTCATTTGTCGAAACTAAATTAGGCTCAACTAGTGGTGCAATTGCAAGAGGCGTATTCAGCTTCACAACAACTTATATTACGATGCTTGGGTCTCATGAAATTGGTCATTCTATTCGGGCCAAACAAGTTGGCGGCAAATTTATTTTCCATGATATTTATCCACCTGTCCCCTTCACAACTGCAGAATTACCTGATGATATTTCCTTAGTTAATGAAGCAATTTTTGTAACTGCAGGTTTTGAAGTCAATTATTCAAACGTTCGAGCTATCCAATCGCAGTTTATTCGCCAAAATGGGCTTTGGAATGAAGATTTGGCTTTCGCCTTTTCAAATAGATTGATGTACACCATTTATACTTCTTTGGTTGTTCCAATTGATCCCGAAGATAGAAACGTTTGGATTGAAACAGCTGGTGATCCTGTTCATTACATTCTTCCCGTTTTTAAGAATTATTCGAATAATCAGGTTTTTATGCCTGATAGTTCTGTAAACCCAAAATTGGTATCACTTTACAATGAAGCTAGTTTGGCTGCACTTTTCTTTCAATTTCTTGACCCAAATTTTTATCGTGAAATTGGTGCTTCATTCGGAAATACATCAAAAAGAAGAACACCTATTTTTCTAATTGGTGATTACAGCAACGGCTGGACTTACGGAACCTTATTTAACGCCTCTCCTTTGGGTTATGAATTATACATGCAAAATTATATTCATGTGAATGATCATCAATATGGTTTATACATTAAGTATGGAAGACCTTTTAAAAACATTGGGATGGGAATTTCCTTGAATGATATTATTCAGTATAAAAAATTCAAGTCTGACTTTTTAGTTGAAATTTGGCAACAAGATTTGTTTGGTGATGGAATCTCAGCAGAATTCAGTGGTCAATATAAAATCAATCATAGGTTTGGACTCACGATGAATTTGGGATATAAAACCGAAGGTTATGTATTAGGCAAACAGCTTGATTCTGGTTTATATATTGGCGCAGGTATTTGTTTTTATACGAATAGAAAGTGGTAATATGTAAATTGCGGAAGTGGTGATTTTGAATAGTTTTTGACTTTATACAATTTGTTAGACTGCTTTTGCCAACATTAACTCTCATTACAACTTATTTAATAACTGTTATGATAATTGATTTTAATTTGTGCAATTTGACATGTTCATGAAATAAACCTTCATTAGGCCGGGATCCCGTGTCTATGCACGGGATGACATTTTTTTTCGAATGATACCCATTACA
>Ga0102814_10002002_pt1 | contig 13959 bp, 20 predicted proteins | sample ColrivemetaGS741_FD_79112 | JGI IMG/M metagenome (GOLD analysis project Ga0102814, IMG submission 79112) | Estuarine microbial communities from the Columbia River estuary - Flood tide ETM metaG S.741 | ecosystem: Environmental > Aquatic > Marine > Intertidal zone > Estuary | place: USA... | reverse complement strand
CTGTGAGTGTGTCAAACTCACCTGCTGCATGATAAAGATGTGAATCAAACACAATCGCTCGATTGTACTTGTTGTTTACACGTATGCTTTCTTTGTAGTATGAGTTGAGTGCGAGTCTAGCTTCTTCAGCGTCTTCAGGTGACAACTGTTGTTGTAGTGCTGGAAACTTTTGATCTTTTATGTGTTTGGGTATGTCAACAGCACGATCTCGAACTTCCCATATGCTGGTTCCAGTTGACGCATCAGCATCAGGTGTTAGATATATGATAGCTGTGAACAGTTCTTCGCCTGCGTCATGATGTACCCAACCTGATTGATATGATGAGTCTACCAATTGAAAGCCACCTTGTGCTTGCCACTGTACAAACTCTTGTGCATCACGTGTGTCCCAGAACATACTAGCTATTCGTCTACAGGTGTGATCAAACAGTTTTGGATTTATTTCTGCTAGGTTAGCTGTGCGTGATCCTGGCCATTTGCCTTCTGCGTCTGGTTCTGCAGTGAGTGAAAGTGCATAGTTGCGAACATCATCGGGTTCATCAAAGAATCCATCTACAACTGTAACTGGCAATAACATCATGCAACTTCTTCCACCAATTGATGTGTGTATTCAAATACCTGACAGGTATCATAGCGGTTGACCAGTGTAGCACCATTGCGTAGATGAAAACGCTCAGCCATTTCAGTTAATGGTGATAGTGTTACCCATTGTTGAACCTGTGGCTTGTTTTCTTGTATCCATTCAGCTACAGCATTTACTATTGTTTGACCGCTGCCACGTGAGTAACTCCACACAGTATAAAACACAGCACACGTGCCTGTGTTGGTGTGATCTGCTGCACTTGAATACCAATGCAACTCTGTTTCGTTTTGCGGTATGTGATCTGTGTAAGCCACACATATAATAGCTTGTGGTTCGAGTGATGGCTCATCGTATTCAGCATACTTGTCCTCAAACAAGCCCCACACATGTCTACCTTGTGTGTTTCTATACTCTGCTGTCAGATGAGGTCTTACTACATCGTCTGCGATATATGTTTGAATTTCTTTGTCATTTAATAATCTAATCAACTGTTTCTCCTAGTCGTCATTTCCGAGGTTGTTAATAAAGGATCTTAACTTTGTACTATCTGCCTCAGCTTTGACTTTACCAACGCTTGCGCCTTCACCTGGATCTTCTGAAGTAGCAGTGTTTGTACGTTTTAGATTGTTAACAATTGAACTTGCTCCGCTTGGTGCTGAGTTGTAGTTGTCATCGTCATCTTCGTCACAGTCTGTAATTCGCAGTGTATCAAGATCAAATGCTAGATCAATCTTTTGACCTACACCTGATGAGTTACGTGTCTTCATCAATTGTATTTGATAGCGTCCACGTTCACGCATTGCTCTACTTGTAAAGATACCAAACACGTTGTCTGCTGTTTGAATCTTACTCAACCCACCACTGATGTGCGAGTGATCAAATTCAATTTCTTCTACAGCACCACGATTCAACTGTGCGGCTGTAACAAACACTGTGTTCAATTCCATTGCCAAGTTACGCAATTCTTCTGATACGAACTTGTCTTTGATATACAAGTTCTCTGCACTTACCTTTGCACCATTGGGCATCAGCAAGTCCAAGTAGTCAATCAACAGCACATCAACTTTCTTGCCTGTTTTGATTTCATATTCTTTAATATAACTTCTTACGTCATTTGGTGTCTTGCCACTGGGCATATACTTAACTTGAAATGCTCCTGACTTCTTACCAATCATACGTACTTTGATCTCAACATCATCAATCTGTTTGAATACTTCTCTAGTGCTGATGCCTGTGATCATACTATCAACTCGCATACTAACTAGACTCTCTGCAAGCTCAAGTGTAAGATATAAAACGTTCAAACCTTTCTCTGCAAAGTTTACGCCTAGGTTAGCCAAGAACAAACTCTTACCTGCACCCGACCCACCTGCAAAGATGTTAAGCTCGCCTCTGTTGAATCCACCAAATAGTTTCTTGTCAACAGCACTCCAGCCTGTGCTTACTTGTCCGTTTGTGTCTTTGATTGCTTCTAGTCTTGCTCTTGGATCAGCAAAGTAATCTGTACCCAAGTCTTTTTGTAGACCAATCTGTACGGCTTTCTTTACTAGATCTTCTACAGGACCATACTCACCCTTTTCAAGTAAGTCTGCACTTTTAAGTATTGCACTTTCTAATGCTTTGTGTCTACTAAACGTTTCAAACTCTGCCAACAACCAATCATAGTGATTCTCTTGCAGTACACCTGGATCTTTTAAATCACCTTGTGTGGCTGCATTGATCATATCAAATGTAGGAAGTGCGTTGTGTTCTGTTACATAATCATTTAAGAACTTTGCAGGTTCTACCAATCGTCTATCAAATGCTTCAGGATCAAACACTGCTTGACAGCGTATAAAGCTCTCAGCATCGCTCATCATCATTTCTAGATATACTTTCTGTATATCATATCCGTAATCTGTGTTTTGTCTAGTCATACTATATTATATGCTCTTTCCTGTTCTGTGTCAAGCAAATGATGCATTGAACGCAATACTAATTCTATTTGCAGTGTCTGTGTTTATTCTAACATAGTGATACAACCAACTTGGAAAAATTATCAACTTGCCTGTTTGCGGAGTTATTGTCCATTGGTCACTATTCAGTCTGTTCATTCCTGTTCTAGTGCCTTTACCAAATACATAACTTGATGCTGTAACTGGCGACAAGAATTCTAAGTTGCCGCTGCCTTCTCCTGCACTCACATAGTAAACACCACTCAATACATCTTGTGCATGATTGTGTGCTCCTGTGATGCTTATTCCGTTGTCTACATTAATCCATGCATTTGTTATTTGTAGTTTATTAAGTTCGTAATGATTACTTAGTGCATCAATACGGCCTTGCACTTGCATAAACAAATCTTGATAATTATCTTTTTCGTCATAGTCGATATATGACTGATTATTATCTTGGGCAGATTCTACCTTGTCAAGACAAGTTTTAATAAGCCCGTCATTGTCAGACAGTGTTAATTGGTCGCTTGCTATAAAGCTAACAAATATTTCTTCTATATTCAACTGTGCCACTTTCCTGTTAGATCTAATCTTTGTTTTGTTTTAGCAAGTACAGCACCTACACAACTACCCGGGTCACCTGGATTTTGTGGAACGTGTACTGTTTTCCATTTGCGTTTAATCATATTAACTGCTTGACGGTTAAGAGCTCCGCCGCCTGCTAGTGCTAAATGTCTTGATCCTGTTTCAGCCTTTGCCCATTGTGAAAGGTGCTTTAAACTTAGTTCAAATATTCTTTGTGTTGCAGCCGCAATATCATTCATGTCTTGTTCAGACTGTAGTTCAGGTCTCCACCACATAATTCCTCTGTGCATGTTTTCACGCATCTTAATCTCAGCATCAACTTTGTGTGGAGCCATTACAATTTCTTGTAACATTATTTTGCTAAGTTTCCTGTAGTCGCCCTTGTCTCCCATTTGAGCAACTAAGTATTCGTCACGCTGTGGTACTAAACCCATACGTTGCGTCATAGCACTATAAAACAATCCAAGACTGTGTGGATAGCTTTGGCTATGTATTTTCTTTAGCTTGTTGTCCTTTCCGTGCCATATCGTTAGTGTTTCAAATTCACCAATTGAGTCTAAGCAAATTACTGCACAGTCATCTTGTGGTTGTGTATAATATGCATAGGCTGCATGGGATTCATGATGCTGAGTGTATTCTATCTTGCATTTAATATCCCAGCGTTTTAAATATTGACGTATGTTATTTTCTTTATATAACCAACCTTGTCCGGCCCACAACTGTCTAGCTGTTTTAAGCAACGGACGTTCGTACCAAACTACTTTACTAGGCACGCCAAACTTTTTTACTGCATAATCAATCTGTTCTTGATTAAAGTCAGGATCGTTAGGTACTCCACTAAAGTCTTTTGAAAGACTTGCCCAAAGTAATTTAGTTTTGTATTGGTCAGTAAGTCCTGCTACTTTTGTTTGAAACACTGCAAGACTTGCGTCATGACTATTTCCAACCATTCCCCACGTGATCATAATGTTCTCCTATTTGTAAATGAAGGGATCTTTCTTCTTCATTTCTTTTACACGTTTGCGAAATGCAATTTCTTCTTTGACTCTATAATACGGCCAAGTAAGTATATCCCATATCTTTTTCAATATCTTTTTTATGTAAACCATTTTTTTGCTCTCAGTCTAATTTTAAGTGGGCTTGTTTCTGCAGCATTAGCAATACTATAAAGTGTATAAAGCCTACCGTACTTATCTACAGCATCTCCAATATCATTACAGTCTTGATTCCAGTCTGGCATACTAACTCCCCAGCCTAGTTCAATTGCTTGCTCTACTAATTTGCTACCTGCAGGATCTCTGTCAGGAACAACAATAATATCTTTATTCAACTTGTTAATAAGCATTGCTTGTGCATCATTGATCTCACTACCACCTAATGCACATCCATCTACGTGAATAGCATCTACTTGCCCTTCACAAAGGATAGCAAACACTTTATTATAACCTTGTTCATCTAGTCCGTATACAAACCCAGGTTGTACTTCCATAAGATACTTAGGTTGCTTGTCTGCTGTAATAGTTCTAGCAGTCCATCCTACAATACGCTTCTCATAGTAAAACGGAATAATAAGTCTATCTCTATATGCTAGACTAGGGCTCCAGTAGTACTCAGTATCATCTAAGTTTAAGTTACGAGCAGCCATGTATTCAACTATAGCTATGCTAAACTTATTAAAGTCTGTTATGTCTGCGATCTTTACAGCATCTGGCGGTAATGGAACAGTACTAAACGTAGGCAACTCTATTTTGCGCTCTGCAACCTGCACACCTTCGTTTATACGCATCACATCGAATGTGAGCTTAGTAATTGTATCGTCGCTGCAATTGAGCCACTGTAGAAGCTTACGTAGCTTCACAGACACCGCTCTGCCTGGTTGCCAACTAGCTTTGTATCCGCAGTTAAAGCAATGGTAGCTTACTGTATCGCCTTCACTAATAAGACCACCACGTCCTCTAGTATCTGCACTGTTGCCATTGTGCTGACAGCAGGGCGCATTGAAGCTGGTCCAACCACTGGGTGTAGTTTTACGCTTACCAGGCAAGTGTGCCGTGATTGTGTCAGATACAATACTCATATTACTATTATAACAGAGTATTGTATTTTGTCAAGTATTTTTTAGTAGATTAATCCGTAAGCAATACACCATATTTCTAATCCTAACTTGTATAGTAGAAGATAGATAACTGGTGATGTCAAGAGTAAACCTGCCCAAAAGAACGGTTGTTTTACTAGATCTTTCATTAGAAGTATTTCCTAAAGCCCAACTTAAAGTTTCGTCCTAATTGACTGTACCCGTTTGGTCTTTCATATTTTTTATTACTAATATTATATATCCCAGCAAACAATTCTAAATTATCTTTGTTATACTTTACTTCTGTATTATATGTTATAATACTACTTACATCTATAGTTTGAAATGTTGTACTGCTAATATCTTTGTGCTTGCCATAATAATCTGCATCAACAGAATATACAATGTCATCAACTAACTTTGATACTTTTAACTTATTAGTAAGTTTAGGACGTCTTAGTTTTTCGTTACCATTACTTTGCTTTGCTTCTATGTAACTAACACTGTTTGCAATAAAGAATCCGTCTAGTTCAAAAAATATTTTATTTTCAATACCTTTTGTGTAACTAGTATCGGTGTCATTAACGTATGTACCGTTATATATAATTGCATCATTTTCTTTTGTAACAAATACTGCTGTATCAGTATAATTTGTTTTATAGCCTACTTCATAACTAGTTGTATCTTCTTCCTGCAAATTAGGATTACCAGTAAAGCCGTAGTTGTCCTGTCCGTACATTTCGTAGAGCGTAGGAATTCTATATCCTGTTGATACACTAGCCCTTGCTCCGTTTTTAGAAATGCCAAACTTGCCTGTAGTACGATCGCCAAAGCCGTCAACTGTATCATACCTTATACCCGAAGACAACACTGTACTGTTTAACAACACTGTGTTAGTGTTAACAAACACACCTTTCGATGTACGTTCTTTGTTTACGTTGCTAGTATATGGATACATGCCTCGTATATTAGTAAAGAACTTAGCATCTATTTCTTCAAGTTCGCCACCAAACATTACATCGGTATTATTTAAATTTATTAAGTGCGAACCATACAAAGTGTTTACTGTGCTGTTGTAGTCTCCTTCTACTAAATTATCTTTGGTGTACACTCTTTTATGATTTGAATTGTTTAATACTAATCTTGATGTTTCATTGTTATAATCAAGTTGTGTATTTTTCCAATTCCAATTACCTGTATAGTTTAATGTATCACGCATTGAATCTAAGTTTGTAAAATTAGTTTCATTTATATAATTCAATCTTACACTTTCGTAATCATTAGAGTATAATAAATTTAAGTTTACATTTTCATTATCGTACGGATCATCTTCTTGGCCATCTGGATATACACTTATACCGTCACTGATTTCTTTTCCTATTGTAAAAGAATAATCTATATCCTTTACTCTACCAGACAGTTGTGTTTCACCAGCTAACAAATTATTGCTACCTATTGTTACTCCTGCATATGATCTTCCTGTAACATCTGATATCAGATTAACTACACCTCCAGCAGCGTTTGCACCATACAAACTACTCATTGGACCTTTGTATACTTCTACAAGACTTATTCCTGTAAAGTTGTGTTGTCCAAGATCATCTGTACCTGTTGGGCTACTTTGGTCTTTTATGGAAATACCATTTAGGGTTATAAGGCTTTGATCACTATCAGCGCCTCTTATATACAAGGAGCTCATTTGTCCTTTTGGTCCGCTTGTCAAAATGTCTAGACTAGACACCTCTTCAAGGTCTTCTACTTCAACTGACTCATACGAATATGTAGTACTAGCAACAGATGAAGGTGTTCTATCAGCATATACATATATAACTAGTTCTTGTGCATATACTGGGGTCATTAAAAAAGCCGCACAGAATGCGGCTACGAGTTTATATTTATTTTTCATACGCTTATTATAACGTAATTATATTACTTTGTCAACCTAATTTCTTACTAATATTTTTGTGATTGTTTGATCAGGTGTTGCTGTTGTTTTAAAACGTAAATGACTAAACACGCCATTAAAGTTTACTGGAGTAGCTTCAGTCTCTGTGCCTAGCATAGTCACAGTAGCAATATCCGCCCAGCTAGTGGTTCCTGTTATTTGGTTATCCAAAGTAGCTTGTACTACTACATCACCACTGTATGACGCTGTATACACTGCTGCGGTGTGCAATGCTTCGTTACCATTGATGCCAGGTTTAGCACTAATTGTTGAGCTATACCATGTATCTACTCCTACACCTTCACGTGAAAATGTAGTAACTGATTGCGTATCAACCGGACCAGGGAATGATGTTGCATTTATGTATATAACAGCATCGCTGTCAAAGTTACTGTGATTATAAGTTAGCACCTTGTCGCCATCTGCTTCTTCCATATATACATTATATGTTAGATACTGTTGTTTAATATTCAGCAATTCATTTTCAGCAAGTACAAATTTAAATTTACCTCTAGCAACTGTCGATCCGTCATCTAATATTGTGCCAGTCTTATCTAACACCATTATCATGTTTTCATCAAACGCAACTAATCTAGGTGTATACGATGTAACATCTATTGGTTTTTGGTCTGCATTTAATAATCTAAAATCAAGGACATTATCTATTCCTTTATATACTTGTAGTTGTTTACTATACACTGGTCTGTACTCCGTTGTGGATCCGCTCACATTTGCTATGAGTAGGGTTGTTTGCTTGGCTAAATATCTTGGTAACAATTGCATACTAATATTTATCGGAAACACATGCTAACAAAAGACATACAAGAAAATTTTCCATTCCTTAGCGTAGTAACATATGGCGGGATCGAGTATATCGGTATCATAATAAATCAAGATGCAACAGTTACAAGCATGTACATTTATACTGATATACGATCAGAACTAGAGCAGAAAGCCTTTTTAGCACTAGGCGATGTTTGGTGGTGGGAGTCTAATAGGCTAATACCTATTAACATATTTTTAAGAGGGGAAATAGAACCTTTTAGATATGCTATAATGACAATGAATTCAAAGGACGTAAAGATATCTATTGGTCCGTGCGTTAATATTAGTAACTTAGCAGTGAAACGTATTAAAAGAAAAAGTGTACAGTTAGTTCGTAAACCTAAGAACTAAAGTAATTAAACCATCCAGTAACAATCCATTTCTCTTGTGTAGCTGACACAATACCTCTATGAGTATGAGTAAAGTCTGCTGGCCAAATTACACTCAAGCCTTTCTTTGCTTCGAGTTTATAGTCTTGGTACAACCATTCAGTGCCACCGCCATCTGTTACATCATTTAAGTAGGTCATATAAACTAATTGTCTATTAGCTGAGCCGTGACTTGCTCTTTCCCAATGCCATTGCTTAAATCCGCCATTAGGTGGATAGTACTGTATGTTATGAGCTTGTTCTGTAGTTAATTGAAGGCTTTGAATATTAAACGCTTGTGCATAAGCATTGTAGCCTTGTTGTAATTCTGCAAAGTAGTTTTTAACTGCTGATGAAGAACTGTTATTATAAAATGTAACATCAGTAGATTCTTTAATAGAATGATCTACTTGGGTATTGTCACCAAACGTTCCAGATGTTTTATATTCTTTATTGTCTTTATGGTATTGTATTAAGTCATTACAAACTTGATCACTTACTTGAAATGTACGAAAGAAGTGTTCCATTATTTACTTTCACTATCTAATTGTTCGCACAATAAGTTCATGTGAACAACAATAGCATGTGCGTATGCTACTGCGTGAGCTTTCTTAAAATAGTATTCACCGTCAGTCGGTTTTACCCAAACTTGTTCGTGTATCTCTTTCCAGGTCTTGTTTGCTAGATGTCTTTTCGCTGGACGTATTATCGCTACTGTCGCTGCCAACTCTAATACCGAGCTGGGCTTCAAGACTTTTAATAGCTGGTTGTGGCCGTTTAGATGAAAGACCTTTTCGCTGAAGTCCTCGTGTTCCAAAAGTTGCCATATTGGTTTCCTTTCCATTAATTCTGTTAGATGCGTTTCATCCTTAACATCTTTATATATGCTTACGTTAAGGAAGTCTAGTTTAAAGTAGCCACGTTCGTCTGCTGCCTTATGTTCAACTGTGGCCAAGTTGTCTATAGGATTGTGCGGAACCTCTGTTGCGTAGACTCCGGTATTATGCTTCTTACCTGTATTTAGTTTTGCCACACGATGTTCTAGTTGCGATAATATAACATCTCTATCAGCAAAGTCTATATCAATATCAGGCATCTGTTTTTACCCACGAATTTTTGTCTTCTTGATTTGGTATGTTGCCAATATATTCTTCGCCAGTTTCCATATCTACCAGTTTCCATTTTTGCGGACACTTAGTATAAACGCTAAGTGTAACGGCTTGTGTGAGTTCGGTAACTTCACTACCATCAGTTAATTTACGCATGACTCTTAGCTAACTTCCTTGCTTTCTTTTCTGCCATGTTCCATTTAAGTTTACTTGCACGATCCTTAAATGTAATGCCTAGCAAATGATCTAGTTCATGTAGATAACACTTGGCACTATACCCTTCAATCTTTACAGTTTGTTTTTCTAGTTTTTCATTATACCATTCTGCAAGTATTTCTTTAGGACGTTTAATTTTAACAAACACATTTGGAAAACTTAAACAACCTTCAATGTCGTCTACAGTTTCTTCTGTGTATTGCAACACTGTAGGATTAATACATATTGTACTATTTTCTACACTGTCTCCCATAACAAACACTTGTGCATCTAGTCCAACTTGATTAGCACTAAGTCCAATTCCGTTACTAGCAAGCATAAGTTCTGTCATTTCTTTTTTAAGTTCTACAGGATCAAAACCAGGATTATCTAAATTAACTGCTTTGACTTGCTTACTTAAAAACTCGTCTGGATATTTTAATAGTTTCATAGTTTACTTTCCTTTACAACGTCCTTTACTAACTGGACGTCTGATGTTTGTCGTTTAAAACGAACGCCCCAATGCTTTGGATCTACAATATTGTAAATCATGCCTAGTTGTTCGTCGTTAAAATTACCTAACATTTCTTTTCCGCTTTTACAGTTTAACATAAGCCAAGGACTAATCTTTCCATCCTTAATGTGCCATACTGCTCTGTTAGGTGAAGCATATAAAAAATAATGATTCCATATGCTATTGTTTTCACTTGCCCAGTCAACCATAGTATTGATTGAGCGTTCTAGTGCTGTTTCAACACCTTCTTTTTTAATTAGCTCAATTGCATACGTTTCATACATTTCTTCTCTGCACCAGTGATCAAGTTTAACTCCACTAGTTACAACATAGTTAATATATTTCTCAGGATACAACGGCTTTACATTAGATACAAAACTACCAAACTTTACAAATGCATTATAATAACTACTTTTGCAAAACTCTTCATATGTTTTATCTTTCTTTGAACCTGCACTTAGTTTATAGAACTGATTAAATGCATAGAATCCTAAGCGTACTCTACGCTCATCTTTTTGCAATGCTCTACGCTTTTTTTCGCAGACATGCACCATAAGAGTTTTTTCTCTTACAAATCCACTACCACAGTATTCACATACATACGGCTTAGAGTTTAATTGCAATTTCATGTTCCTCTGCAAGTGCTTTGAGTTCTTTTTTTGTAGATATTCTAGCAAGTAATTCAACCTCGTCTGTTTTCATGTTTGGATATAGTTTTTCTAATAGTTGCATTGCCTTGCCTGTGCTACCGTCACGTTTCTTAAAACCAATCCAAGGATGGAATTCATTCTTGCCTGTGTTGCCACTCATACACAACAGTTGCCACATTAGTTTTTGATGTCCTGAATCTTTACCAACACCGATATCATTAAAATGTTTATTGTAGTATTCGTTAGTTTTAAACACAGCAAGTTCTTGTTTTTCACGACTACCGTTAATACCTGCTACGTATCTATTCAATAGCCAAAAGCTAATTTGCTTCTTATGATCATCTTCTAAATGATCCCATATTTTACTTTCGCCGTTATCAATCCAACTAAGGATTTCTTTTATCGCCAGTTTTTCTGCTGCCATTTTGTTACATCCTCAGGTGTGTTTATCTCTACTCCATTATATTGTACACTAGAACAGCCGATTTGCCAACCATTTTTTAACCAACGTAATTGTTCTAAGTTTTCAACTTGTTCTTCTTGTGTTACTTCTAAGGTACTATACATTTCTAATGCATTACGCTTGTATCCGTAAACACCTAAGTGCCATTCGCCGTATCCTGTTATGCCTCTACCAAACCATAACGCTTGATCGCCTGCACGTATCATTTTAACTGAGTTAGGATTATTTTGTTCTTCTTCAGGCATAGTAGTAAACACAGTGCTGACAGGATAGTACTGCAACCATTTAATACAACGCTCGATCATTTGTTTTGTTACATCAGGCATATCGCCTTGGACGTTAATGAATTGATCATACTTGTCAAACATTGGATCTTTAATTGCTCCTGCACAACGCTCGGTGCCGTTTGCATATTCTGTATCATCTAAGTATACACCTTCGTGATGAAATAGATCAGTAACTTTACGACTATCTGATAATACAAATACATCATAATCCATTTTCATACAAGACGCTTCGTATACTCTACGAACTAAGGTTGTACCATTAAGTCTTACTAATGGCTTTTTTGGAAGGCGTGTACTTGCAAGCCTAGCTGGTATTAAGATTGCTGTTTTCATTTAATAGGTCTTTCATTTGGATGGTAACTGTATGTTACTATATCTGCTACAACTTGTTCAAAGTCGTCTAGTCTAAGCATATTTGGACCATCGCTTGGTGCTACATCAGGGTTGCTATGGACTTCCAAGAAAAAGTTCCTGATCCCAAGAGCACTCCCACTACGAGCCAGCCCAGGCACGTAATCACGATTGCCACCTGAGCTAGTGCCGTTAGCCCCGGGTTTTTGTACAGAGTGCGTAACATCCAAAACGATATCATGTTCATAAGTATCGAGCATATACTGCAAACCAGTAAAGTCAACGATAAGATTATTGTAGCCAAAACTTGTACCTCTCTCAGTTATCCAAAGTTCATTTGCGTCAGTACACTTACTTATTACACCTTCCATATCCCAAGGTGCCATAAACTGACCTTTCTTTACATTTATTATTTTATCTGTAGCACAGGCTGCTTTTAGTAAATCAGTCTGTCTACACAAAAATGCAGGAATCTGATAGACATCAACTGCATATTTAAATTCTCGTTCAATACGGGCTATTTGTACATAGTCATGTACATCCGTAAGTGTCTTTACATCTAACGTTTCTTTTAACGCTAAAAAATCATTTAGTGTTGCATTTATTCCAACACCACGTTCTCCGTTTATACTACTACGATTAGCTTTGTCAAAACTTGCTTTAAAGTAATAGTCAATTCCATATTTGTCACATACACGTTTGCACTCTCGAGCGATCTCTGCTGACTGTGCTAGACCTTCGTGTTGACATGGCCCTGCAATAATTCTCAATGTTTTCGTCCTCCGTCAAATACGCACACAAAATATAATTCCTCATTCATACCTGCATGTACACGATGAAATACACCATCTTCAATTAGTACTACATCGCCCGGTTCTACTTTAATTATATCATCATCTAATTCCATTTTGCCAGTTCCTTTGATGAAGTAATAAACTTCTTCTTGTCCTGCATGGCTATGGCCAGATGTTGCTTTTCTTGGTTGTAGTCGGGTGCTACTTACAGCAAGATTATTTAGTGTTGTATTATCTTTAACAACATATCTTTCATCTTGTTTAACAACCTCACCGCCTATGTCTTCAATGTTTACTTTCATTTGTGCTCCTTGATTGTGTAGTAAGTTGTTACTAGCGTATCTAGTAACTTCCTTAGTGTAGGGTAGCTTTCTGATAGCTCGCACAGTTCTTGCCATTCAATATAGCTTATTAAATCGCCCTGAGCTCTTGCTACACCTGCAGGATCACCGCCTACAATCCAACGATCGATATCGGGGTTGTTGGGGTAATGAGCGTAGACAACACCGTCGCTACGCTCATATGCTATTGCTTCATTGGGCAATAAATTACCCATCAGCATTCTCTTGTAGTCTACCATTTAAGTAGCGTAGTAGTACGCCATAAGCTGGTAGGAATATAATTAAGCCTACTGCGATTTTAAGTACAGTTTGTGATCCTGCAATCTCCATCCAGTTTGCTGCCATATACTCATCTGCTGAATTATTAAACGCAACAAAGAAGAATGTATAACTATCAATTACATTTGCAATAACTGTAGACAACGCCGGTGCTAACCACCATGCACGATACTTTTCACGTAAGTATTGGAATACATACACGTCTAGCATTGTACCAACTGCATATGCTGTAGCACTTGCAAAGCCAATACGTAGTGCAACACTCTGAGGTGCGCCTTCTAACATTACAACTGCAATTGAGCCAATAATGGCTAATGGATATGCTGCTGCAATAGTTGCTCGAGCAATGTTCTTACCTAACATACGTACTGTCAAGTCAGTTGCTAGAATAACTAATGGGAACGTAAATGCAGCCCACGTTAGTTTAACACCAAAAATTTCTACAGGTATAGAAACTAGGGCGTTGGAGATAACGACTACTACTACCTGCAGAATTGCAAGTTTCAGCATCATTTTCTTATCGATGTTTTTAAACATTATTTTCCTTTCACTTCGGTGCCTGAGGTGCGACGAACAATGTCGTCGTGGTTGAATTCAGCCCAGTATAATTCGAAAGCGACACCATCTTCCAAACCTTCAAACTGGTGAATTTTTCCGGGCTT
>Ga0102814_10001998_pt1 | contig 13978 bp, 10 predicted proteins | sample ColrivemetaGS741_FD_79112 | JGI IMG/M metagenome (GOLD analysis project Ga0102814, IMG submission 79112) | Estuarine microbial communities from the Columbia River estuary - Flood tide ETM metaG S.741 | ecosystem: Environmental > Aquatic > Marine > Intertidal zone > Estuary | place: USA... | reverse complement strand
CTCGATTTAATCCAAGCGTTAATGATTATTGGATGCCAGATTCAGGTCGTGAAGCTTATCGTTTATTTAACGAAAACAGAATTTCAAGACCAGAGATAAAACTTGATACCGAGTTAATCAAAACTTCATGGAATAATGCTAAAGAAACATTAGCAGAAATTTTAGAAGCTCATTCACCTAAAGATGTCTTTGTATTAGGAAGTGGTTATGCTTCAGTTGAAGAAAATTTCGCTTTCAAAACATTTTTTGCTAATGCTGGAATTACAAACAGTGCCTTTGTTCCTCATGTCATTTCTGACAGTGGTGATGGATTTTTATTAACTGATGACCAAGCTCCAAATGCTAAAGGTTGTGAATTGGTAGGATTAGAATCGTTATCTGAAAAATCCCTTTCAAGTTCAATCAAAAAAGCAACAGTAATTGTTGTTTTAAGTGAAGATATTATTGGACGAGGCTTAGTATCAAGTGCTGATTTAGAAGGAAAAACACTTGTTTACTTTGGCACAAATAAAACTGAAACTGCTAAAGCTGCCCAGTTAATAATTCCCGTAACGTGCATTGCTGAACATGCAGCAAGTTATGTAAATGCAGAGGGTAGAATCCAGCGCTCTATGCCTGCTAAAGAAACGATGTATACCAATCGCTCTTTACATCCAGAAATGAATGCAGGTCGTTTAGATCGCTTTGGAACCAAATTCGACAACTGGAGATCAGACAATAATCGTGTTGATGCTTATCCAGTTTGGGAATTCCTAAGTCAATTAGCGCCTAGACTTAATCAGTCTGTAAACTGGTCTGATTCATCTAACCTTTTTGATGAAATCGCTTCAATTATCCCAGCTTTTGACGGGATAACTTACGATCGTATGGATTTAGAAAAAGGTGTTGTTATTCAAGCAGCTGAAACTGAAGCAAAAACCATTTAATCTCAGTCAATGGAACCATTTACACTTCAACTTATTGTATTAGGCACATCGTTATTTATGTTGCTTAACTCAGCTGCAATAGCCGTTTATGCGGAGCGTAAAATTGCAGCTTTTATTCAAAATCGTGTTGGTCCAAATCGTGTTGGTCCACTTGGTTTATTGCAACCTATTGCCGATGTATTAAAGCTTATTTTAAAAGAGGATGTTATTCCTACTAAAGCGAATAAGTTTTTACACACACTTGCTCCAATTATTCCAGTTTCTACAGCTTTATTAACTGTTGCTGTTATACCATTTGGAGAAGGTTTACATGTAACAAGTATCAATGTTGGCGTTCTTTATTTATTAGCAGTTTCTTCGCTTTCTGTTTATGGGGTAACCTTAGCAGGATGGAGTTCGAATAGTAAATATTCGCTTCTTGGCGGTTTACGTGCTGCAGCTCAAATGATTAGTTATGAATTACCAATGGGACTTGCAGTTGCAAGTTGTGTTCTTCTAGCTGGCTCACTAAATGTTGTTGACATTGTGGATGACCAAAGTATGTGGTGGTATGTATTTTTAAATCCAGTTGGGTTTATCATTTTTGTTATCGCTTCTTTTGCAGAAACAAACAGAACTCCTTTTGACTTGGTAGAAGCTGAGCAAGAACTAGTTGGTGGATTCCACACGGAATATTCTTCAATGAAATTTGGAATGTTCTTTCTTGCCGAATATATGCACGTTGTAATCGCATCTATGTTAATTTCAACATTCTTTTTTGGTGGATACCACTTACCATTTGCTGATGCTTGGTTACCAGAGTTAAATTCAACTGTAAAAATGATCCTTGATTTAGGAGTATTTTTAGGTAAAACTTCATTTTGGTTATTTGTATTTATTTGGGTGCGTTGGACAATCCCTCGTTTCAAATACAATCAATTAATGCATTTAGGTTGGCATAATTTATTGCCGATTTCCATTATAAACTTTACCGTAATTGCAATCATTCTTAAAGTATTGAACTAAACAAAAAGGCTGTCAAACGACAGCCTTTTTTGTTTCTTGTGTAGGTTCAAAACTAAATAATTATTTCCCTTTTCCTTCTGCTTTCCAGGTTTTGAATAATTCAATTTCTTGTTCAGATAAGGGTTGTTTTTTACTTTCATAAGGCATAAAGTGCTCATCTGAGGGGTCTAAGCTAACCATTTTAATAATCTGAGAAACAGAGCCACTTACGGCTTCATAAGTATCTAAATGCTTTTTACGACCTTTTTCTGGAAAATGACAAGGGCTACAACTTCTCATCATAATTGGTTTAATATCTGTTTCATAAGAAACTGTTTGAGCCATTGGCTTTTCTGAATCTGAGCTTGTTTTTTCGGTGGACTTGCAGCCAATTAGTCCTAAAAGACTAAAGGTGAATAAGAATAGCGTTGAATTTCTTTTCATAAATACATTGAAGTCGGTTAAGGGATTGATTGCAATATAATACTTATTGAGTTTTTTTAAAATTTTCTAATTGAGATATCGAGATTAGAAAAAATCATAAGCATATTTGTTTGCGCAGAATCTCAAAAGTCGAACTTTTTGGTTTAGTCTTTTTCAATAAATCAGGAATCGCCGATTATTTTGCTAAAATAAACTTCTCAAAGAAAATTAAAATCTTGATTCTTCCTATCGATTCAAACCTTTGATAAATAAAGAAATAAAGCGCATTTTACTCATTTCTCATTTCTCATTTCTAGAATTGCTCTGTCTTGCCACTTACTAAACAATACTATTGCAATAACAGAACCTATAAATGCCAATAACATATCTGATTGAGTGTCCCAAATGTAACCCTGCGTTCCTAAAAATGCATCCGCAGACTCCCCTACTCCAAGCGCAGCAAACCATTCAATAATTTCATAAATCGCTGAAATAAACATGGTTATACTCATTAATACAAAAGGCATCCACTTTTCTTTATTGAACACTTCTAGTTTTATAAAAAGTTCTCTTGCAACTAAAGTTGGCCCAAAACCCTGCATTAGATGACCCAATTTGTCATAATTATTTCTATCCTGATTTAAGAGTTCTTTAAGATACTCAAACAAGGGGTTTTCAGCATAAGTGTATTTTCCACCTGCGAATAAAATGATGCAATGAAATAGAATGACGGCATAGGTAAAGTTGGAAAACTGAAACTTCTTATAGGTTACACTTAGAACAACAAACCCAATTATGGCTGGAATAACTTCTAAAAACCACGTGAAATAATCTTTTGGATGAATTACTGACCAAATTAGAATAACAAAGAAAATCACTATGTATGATTTTTTCAGATTTGAAAGCATAAGATTTTAATTTATAGTTTTCAGATTTTCAAAATTGTATTAAACTTAATTTAAGTAATAAACATAGAATTGAATTTATGTATTAATAGTAATCACTTAAACTCCCCATTTAAGTGACCTTACACAAGCTATTAATATAAAATCCATTCTCAGATTCCTGTAAGTAATTCGACTTATAAATAAATTGGGCATAATGCCTAATTTCAGAATCACTAGAACATATACTTATTTTAGGCTTATCTAATTTTTAATTGAACTTAAATAGAAATTTGAAATCCTTTTTTGATCAATCTTAAATCAAATTATTCCTTATTTATCTCTGTTGAAAATTGAGCAATTAGAACCATCGCAAAAGCACAAACTGACATTGCCATAAAACCATGTTTAATGCTACTAGTTTCTGAAATAAAACCAATCAAAATTGGAGCAATGATATAACCGATGTAACTCATTGTTGCAACCGAGGCTATTGCCATTGAATTAATTTTCCCTGCAATAAGAAAAATTAAAGGAAAGACTACAGAGATTCCCAAACCTGCAATAATAAATCCAAAAGAAACTAACCACACATTGGCATGAAGAACTGACAATAATAAACCGACAGCTCCCATTATCAAACCCATTTTTAAGGTAAGTTTTAGACCTATTTTCTTTCTAATATGATCACCCAAAAACCTGCCAATTAACATGGCACCTGAATAAAAAGTATAGCCGATAGATATTATTGTTGTGTTATTTGTAAGATCAGTTTCATAGTACAAAGGAATCCAATTTCCAATTGAACCTTCAATTATTGCACCAAGGAACAAAATTACTCCTACCCAAATCAATGATCCTTTGGGTAGTGTAAACTGCTTTTTCTCAAGATTATTTACTTTCAGATCAGACTGTCTAATTTCATTATACGTAAAGTAGAGTATTATCAATAATAAAAACGTAATAAGAGAATAATGAATTATAACTGGGGTTTTAAGCCAAATAAAGAATGATCCTAGAAAAGCAGCACCAAAATTACCAACATTAAACCATGCATGTAATGAAGTAATTATTGGTTTTTCAAATTGCTTTTCATACTCTGCCCCTAGTGAGTTTATTGAAATATCAAAAGAGCCGAAAAAGCCTGCAATTAGTACAAACAGAATGAGTAAGCCAAACCAATTTACTGTAAGGGAATACAATGGAAGGGTAATTATGATTATAAAGCCACTTATAATTGCCGTTTTAATAGCTCCATATTTATGCAATAACAAAGCTGTAACTGGAAAAAACAAAGCTTGGGAAATTCCTCTAGCAAATAGAATCCAACTAAAGGTTAGAACCGTTAAACTTAATTGCATCGTCAAATCAGGAATTCTGGAAACCCAGGACCCAATAATAATACCAACAATTACAAATAGGCTTTTTAAGGCTATAGGTAAAAAACTTGAATTTCTTTGAATCATACTTGTTTTCTTAATTCCTGTCTATTTGCAATAATGGTAAATGACTACTACGACATTTAAATTTTAAATTTCCGTAGAAAAGTACCAATACTCATCTTGAAAATTATTATTTTATAAGGTAAAAAATTAACTCTATTATCAAAATATTTTTTTTGATAATACAATAAGTTAAGCACATAGAACTATTCTAACTTTTTTCGTCAACCTTTTAAGGACCAAATTGGCAAGTAAATATTACATATTATGAAAGTTACCCTACAAGATATTTCAAAAGATACTGGCTTATCTGTAACAACTGTTTCAAGAGCATTAAGAGGTGATACAAGTATTACATCTGAAAATGAAATCTTAATATTAGAAGCGGCCCAACGACTTGGTTACCCGATAATTCAACGAAAAACTCCCATTAGTTTACGTTCTGAAATTTACATTGCTTTGCTTGTAGAAATATTAGATGGTGAGTTTTATGCTGCACTTTTAAAAGGTTTTAAAACACTTGAGCAACACAAAAATGTTCGTATTCTCATTTGTAACACACTGAATATGAATAAATCAACTACTGATTTATTATTTGAATTAAAACGAAATCATTTTTCGGCTGCTATCTTGTTCTTACCTGAGTTATCTCATGCTGAATACAAAAATATTGTTAAAAATGCTCCTAAGGATTTCCCTATAATATCTATAGCTCCAATTCCAAATCCAATAATGGACACAATTAGTTTTGATTCTTATGGAGGCGGATATTTAGTTGCAGAGCATTTTAACCAAAGAGGGTATAAAGATTTAGGGATTATTAAAGGATCAAACAAAGCTATTGAATCCCAAATCAGAGCAAATGGCTTTACCAATTATATCGATTCTCAATCTGATTTAAATTTAGTTTGGACTTATCAGGGAGACTATACTCCTGTTTCTGGTATCAATGCTTACGATGCCTATAAGAATGCAGAAATTAAACCAAGAGCAGTATTTGTAGCAAATGATGTTATGGCACTTAGTTTTATATCTGCCGCAAAAGAAGATAATTTAAGAATACCAGAGGATTTAGCGATTGTCGGTTTTGACGACATACAGATGGCGAAATTCAATCACCCTAAACTGTCTACTATTTATGCAGATTTCGGCCACATGGCAGAAAATTCAGTAACCCATATTCTAGAAGAACTGGCAAAACCTTCAAAACACATGGGCTATACCAGTTTAATTCCAGTAAAACTAAATATTAGAGAAAGCTCCTAAGTCATTTCTTAAACAAAGTATTACTTATCCGAAAAGCGAAAAAGTCATAGATAAAATGTTATCTATGACATTTTGTATTAAAACTGACTAGTTTTTCTGATAAACCCTTACGTAATCCACTTGCATATTTTGTGGAAATACAGATTCATCAACACCTTGAGCTCCACCCCAAGCACCGCCAACAGCAATGTTTAGAATTAAGTGAAAGCGTTTATCAAACGGCCATTCATTTGAATTTTTTCGTGTATTTTGAAAACTAAAATAGAGTCGGTTATTGATTAAAAAATCAATCTTTTGTTCATCCCACTCTATGGAATACACAAGGAATTCATCACTAGCCATTGGCGCCATAATACTACCACCTTTTTGAGTTCCTAAAGTGTGATTAAAGGCACCGGTATGAACAGTTCCATGAATGTTACCATGATCGTAACCAACGTGTTCCATAATATCAATTTCACCAGATTTGGGCCAATTACCATACTCCCAATCGGTTGGTAGCATCCAAATAGCTGGCCAAGTGCCTCTACCTCTTGGTAATTTTGCACTCACATCTATTCTACCATATAACCAATCGCCTTTATCACGCGTTACCATTCTTGCAGAAACAAATTCTTTTTCTTGACCACGAATTATTTGCATGGCAGTAATTGTTAATACTCCATTATCAACTGATGCCGTTTCTTTGGTATCTGCCAAATAATTTTGTAATTCCTGATTTCCCCAACCACTCTTACCCGTATCATAATTCCATTTGGAATTATCTGGCAAACCAGAATAATCAAACTCATCATTCCAAACTAAAGTATATCCATCTGGAACAGGGATCTCATCTTCTTCTTTAGAACTTGATTCTGTACACGATAGATTTACGTAAATAAATATTATTAATAATGAGTATAAATTTACTTTCATATAAATATCCTAATTAGCTGATTTTGCTTTTTTTACAATCCTTTAATTTAAATATTTCTGCTAACATAATTACTGATTACTTTCTTATTGAGATATTTTTTATCAAAAAAGTATACTTTCGATTTTAGAAACATGAATTTCAGTCGGACAAAAACTATGATTTCGCCAATTTGCAATATTCCAATTTGATTTGATTTGATTTGATTTAGTAAAATTGAATCAGCATTACTTATTTAAAAATTCTTGTTTCAGTGCCTTAAGATTGGCTTCATACATTGTGAACACTCTTTAAATAAACCGATTGTAATACACATTCAGCTTTCGACTCTCATTCCAACATCTAAAAGTGTAGTGCAAAATGCAAGTTTATCAATATTGAGAGCCCAAACACATTTGCAAAAATAAATTAATCAGCAATGAGCATAAAACTTTAATTATAAAAGCTACACCCTTTTAAATATTGTAGCTTTTATAGATTTACTATTTGTTGCTTAGTCGCCTGAAGGAATTAAAGCTTTCCAAAGACCAATGTGTATTTGTTTCGTTGACTTGTTATAGATTCCAAATCCACTCGCCCATTCCCAGTATGCAAAACTAAACCCTAAATCGATCGATTTTTTTGCAACGTATTTGGTCCAGGCGACTCTTGATTCATCAGGTGCTTTAGAATAGGCACCAAATTCACCGATATAAATGGGGACATTATTTTGTTGAGACCACGCCAAGATTTGTTCAAAATGCGTATCAATTTCTTCTTTCTGAGATTTGGTTTCAGTCCAAGTTGTTCCTAGCCATTGGCCTGCTCCTTCAACCCATTCTGCTCCTTGATGTGTAAAATGAAAAGGCTCATAATAATGAGGTGTAACAATAATATTGCTATCACTCGGCAACTGTAACACATTCAGACCAGAAAGACCTCCATAATTCGCCAAACCAATAATCAAAGTTCTTTGAGGGTTATCTTTTCTTACAATTTGAATCAAATCTGGAATCATCGAGTTCCAAATTTCTGCGGATAAGTTTCCATGTGGCTCGTTTAATATTTCAAAAACAACTGTATTTGGATAATCTTTGAAGACTGTAGCCACTTGAGTCCAAAGTTGTTTAAAACGAGCAAACTCAGCTACTGGATTTTCATACAATTCTTCATAATGATGAAAATTAATGACAACTAATAAATTTTGTTCCACTGCTTTATTAACAACATGCTTTACTCTTGTTATAAATTCTTGACTTACACTATTTGGATTCGAGGTTTCAGTATTTGAAGACCATCTGATTGGAATTCTTACATGATTGAATCCAAGTTCTTTAACTTGATCAAACCAAGAATCCTCAATCACAACTCCCCATTCCCCTTCTTTAGGAGCTTCAAGTGCATTCCCAAAATTGATTCCTCTTCCTAACATCTGATTAATTTCTACCGATGTATAAATTTTCTCATCATTGGTTGTACTTTTTGTTGCGTTTTCTGAACAACTAAAAAAAGCCGAAAACAAGACCAGATTTATAATAAATAACTTAATCATATCACTCCTTACTTTAGTATTAACTCAATTTTGATGGTTTAATTTAACTTATTTGGTTAATCATGAATATTATATAAACTACTAGTACTATTCTCAACTAATTGATGATTCATGTTTTAATTCACCTTCATTCCACCTTTTTAGCATCAAAAGATTTAACCTTATCTGAATTTGCGCCAATCATAAAGATGAATTTAACAGATTAGGTTTAAAAGCATTATCTCCACTGTAATACTAAAGGTATTTTTATCTAGGGTAAAGAATACCTCTTCAGCTTCTCCTTTTTTAATAAACATTTTTGAAACCTTTCACTTCTTTTATAGGTCGAATTGAAATAATTCAGTGCCTTTACATTTTCGAATAGTAAGAATTGTTTTTTAAAATAAAAAAAAATAATTCCTTAGAAAAGTTTTTTTTACAACAAAAAAACACCCTAAATAACTCAAAATGACATATACAATCGCTTAAATTAGGCTTTTAAACAATTTTAAATTAAAATATAAAGATAAAACCATCTGCTTATGCTAAAAGCCAAGTTTCACAACTTGTGATAATTTATTTTTTCTTGCAATATATTTTTTCATTCTTTAAATTATCCATGCCTTTACTCATGAGGTAAATCAAAAACGCAATTTAAATGATTAGGAAAAATATGAAGTCAATAATGGTTACTACTATGAAAGCAGCTATAGCCTTGCTTTGTGTTGGTTCAACACTAGTTCCAAGAGCAACTATTGCTCAAAACACAAAATTGGAAAAAGAGTTTATCTTTTTTGTTGATGGAGTTAATGTTCAGGTGCCTGAAGTAGCAGGTGGTACTGTAGTTAATGATCCAATAAATGCAGAAAGTGGAAATAAAGTACTTCGCTATGGCGGTGGCTCTTGGGCTGAAAATGGTTTTGTTTGGCCAACGGCACAAGGGGGAGTTGATTTATCCGATTTTACCTCTGCTGAATATGGCGGATCAGACACCTTATTTTTAAAAATATTGGTTGACCCAATTAATCAAAATAGAGATCTAAAACTTACTTTTTTTGATAAAGGAGTTGTTGGACCAATTGAATCTGCTGATTTACGTTTCCGCATGAACTTTTCAGTTCCAGCTTGGTCAAGAGATGGAAAATGGCACGATCTTGTAATTCCACTTCCACCATCTACATCAGCTGCCCTTGATTCAGCTAAAGCAGGTAAAAAAGTTGACGGAACTGATTTAGGAATTGTAGTTGATACCTTAATGCAGTATTGGACTTATGGTGGCGCATGGGGCTCTGGAGCTGGCGTTTGGGGCTCATCAGAAGCGAATTGGAAAGAATGGGAATGGAACGCAGCAGAGATGATCGGCTTCCATTACGACTGGAGTGGTGAGACAGGTCCTGTTTATATTGATGATTTCTACATTGGTGGCAAATCAACAGACTTGGAAGCAGCTTCTTCAACTCCACAAGCTGTTGGGGCTGTAAGCATTCAAAATGCAAATAAAATAAATACTTTAAGTTGGACAGCAAATGAAGACGCTAATGGTTATCAGGTATACTATAGTAACAAACCTTTTACCAGTGTTTCTGATCCAGAAGTTGTTATTGTTGGTAGAGTAACCAATGGTGTAACCACAATTGGGCACAAACCACTTGCGCCTCACCCAAATCTTGCTACTACTGCTACGAGCTATTATGCGGTAACATCATTAAGTAATTTTGGAAAAGAAAATTCAAGCATCGACGCATCTTATAAATCAATAACAGGTGGAGTTACTTCAACTGCATGGATTCAAGAAGTTGATGAAGAAACAGCATTTGAAATCTTAGACAATATTGACGCAGGCATAGTTACCATGTCAAACTTCCCTGAAGGACTCATTCCATTCGAAGTTAATCCTTCTTCTTTGTCAACTGCTGGAAATACAATAGGTGGAGCAGATGATTTAACTTCTAAAGCATGGGTTGTGTATTTTGAAGTACTTGGAACAGGAACCTTCTTGGTTTATTATACAGAAATAATTGATGATGCAAGACAATTTGCACTTGTTGGCAATGGAAGTGGAGCATGGAATTACGACAGTATCGAAATAGGTTTTAGTGGATATCCAGTTGAATCATTCCTAGTTGGTTCTTCTCATGATGCTGTACAAAGAGGTGCAGAACCCGATTATCAATTCCGCGTTGGAAAATTTGCAGATCAAGAAGATGGATTTGTTTTTGAATCATGGAGATTTAACGATCTCGTTCCAAATTCTCAGTGTCTTGTTGATTCCTTGTACGATGCGAATAACAATGTTATTGGATACAAATTAATTGCTGCAATTAATATCGAACAACTACAAGGTGGAACAGAAAGCGATGTTTTTATTGATTTACCAAATGACTCAGAAATGAAGCTTTATCCATTCCTAACGTCTGTTAATGATGCTGATGGAAATGGTAGAGAAATTCAGTTAAACTGGTCTTACAAAGCCAATACAGCTGATGTTTGGTATAACACTCCAAAAATGTTACCATCCGTTGCATTCGCAGGAAAAGGCATAGTTGTGTCGAACGAACCAGAGGATCAAAATCAATTTGCTGCTTCATTTGAGCTAAGCCAAAACTATCCAAATCCATTTAACCCAAGCACAAAAATTGATTTTACTCTAACAAGTCAATCGAATGTGACTTTAGAAGTATTTAATGTTTTAGGACAAAAAGTTGCTACTCTAGCCAATGGAGTAATGAGCGCTGGAAAACACAGCGTTAACTTTGATGCGACTTCATTTGCATCAGGCATGTACTTGTACAAAATTACTGCTGGTTCCTTTGTTAGCTCTAAAAAAATGATGCTTATAAAATAAATTGCTTAACACATATACATATTAATGAGGGGTGGCAACACCCCTTTTTTTGTCGAAAGAAAATGATTAGTAACATATTTTGCCAAGATCTACATTTATCAATTAATACAAAAAACCTTTTTACATAAATAAAATTTCACAACATAGCACAAATTCATCTCAGATATTAAATACATCCAGCATAATAATCAAATAAAACCCACATTGTACATATACTCTAATGAGTTACTATATGTAATTATTTTAAAATAACTTATAGTAAAATAATACTCTTTAATAAAATTGTATTTATGACCTAATTTAATGTATCATTCTGAAATATTTATTCTTTATTAATAATAATTATTTTTTTCATTTTCAATAATATTTTCACTAAATTCCTAACAATTGATTAATGCTACTAAACTATTAAGCAGTCTTCTATTGGTTTTAACATTAAAGTAGCATTATCAGCATGATTGATATCTTTGTTTTCAAGCCTACACTAATAAAACGGAATTATTTATGAACTCACTACGCTGCTTTTTACTACTTATGATTATGACTAGTTTCTACAACTGCGAAAGAAAAGCTACATCTTCTATGAAAGACAAGTCACCCGAAATATCATCTGAAAAAATTGAAGCCTTGCTTACTCAAATGACTCTCAAAGAAAAATTAAGCCTTATTCATGCTAGTTCTTCATTTACTTCTGGTGGAATTCCGAGATTAAATATTCCTGAAATATCTATGTCAGATGGACCACACGGAGTTAGGTATGAACACGGAAGAGGTTGGTCAAGACTTGAAAATGCAGATGATCAGGCAACTTATTTGCCAACAGGGATTACTCTTGCTTCAACTTGGAACAAGTCATTGGGTTTACAATACGGTCGAGTATTGGGTAGTGAAGCCAAAGAAAGGAACAAGAATATTATTCTTGGCCCTGGTATAAACATTATCAGAAGCCCGCTTAACGGCAGAAATTTTGAATATTTGAGTGAAGACCCTTACTTAACTGCTCAAATGGCAATCGGTTATGTAAATGGTGTTCAAGAACATGGTGTTGCTGCTTGTGCTAAACATTTTGTAGCAAACAATCAGGAAACCAATCGTTCCAACGTGGATGCATTGGTAAGCAATCGTGCTTTGCATGAAATTTATTTACCTGCGTTTAAAACAGTGGTTCAGGATGCACATGTTTGGAGCATTATGGGCTCTTATAATAAAGTGAATGGACAATTTGCAACACATCATGAGTATCTAGTTAATTCTATTTTGAAAAATGATTGGGGCTTTGATGGAGTTCTTATTAGCGATTGGGCTTCGGTTAAAGACACCAAAGAAGCTTTATTGTATGGAACTGATATTGAAATGGGAACCGAACTTGTTAAATCGTTTAACAATCCTGATTATGATGGATTCTATCTGGCTAATCCCGCAGAAAAAATGATTGAAAGTGGCGAAGTTGAAGAATCAGTAGTTGATGACAAAGTGAGAAGAATTTTAAAATTAATGATGAGAAGTACTGTATTAACTGATTATGGCCAAGGTGAACGTAATACAGAAGAACATCAAAAAACTGCTCTTCAAGTAGCACAAGAAGGAATTATTCTTTTAAAGAATGAACAGATTCTTCCCATCATATCTGCAGAAAAAAAGACGATTGCAGTTATTGGTCATAATGCCATTCGAAAATTTGCTAGTCGTGGCGGGAGCTCTCAAGTTAATGCTCTATATGAAATTAGCGCTTTAGAAGGCATTCAAAAAATTGCGGGAGATAAGTATGAAATCGTTTTCTCTGAAGGATATGAACCCTATTTTGATGAAAATGATTTCAGAAAAGAAAATGTACAAACAGCGGCTCAGACAAAAGTAAACAATGTTAAAGTTGCTGCATCAAAAAAGTCTAACCAAAAACTGATTCAAGATGCAGTTGCAATTGCTAAAAAAGCGGACTACGTTATTTTTGTTGGTGGCTGGATTCATGGTTTCGACGGTTATGCTTGGGGCGAAGGCACTTTCGACTCTGAAGCTAGAGACAAAGTAAACTTAAAACTGACCTTCGGACAGGAAGAATTACTTCAAGAACTTACAACGGTCAATAGAAATGTAATCTCAGTAATTTATGGTGGAAGTCAAGTTGAAATGAAAAACTGGCTACCAAATGTTAAAGCATATATTCACGCTTGGTATCCTGGGATGGAAGGTGGAACGGCCTTGGCTCAAATACTTTTTGGTGATGTTAATCCATCAGGAAAATTACCAGTTACTTTCGCAAATTCACATATGGATTATCCATCACACTCAATTGGTGAATTCCCTGGCGGCGATGAAGTTAAATACACAGAAGACATTTTTGTGGGTTACCGCTATTTTGCTTCCAAAAATATTTCGGTCCCCTTTGCTTTCGGTCACGGTTTAAGTTATACCTCATTTGCCTTTTCAAATATGGTAACCTCAACAGTTGATAACGATAATGAAATTCGTGTTACTTGTGAGATAACGAATACTGGTGACATGGCTGGTTATGAAGTCGCGCAGCTATACATGAGTCAAAACAAACCTTCAGTTGTAAGACCTAAAATTGAGCTGAAAGAGTTTTCTAAAGTTTGGTTAGAACCAAAAGAAACAAAGAAAATTGAGTTTGTTTTACACAAAGATGCATTCAAATATTTCGACGCCAATACCAATACTTGGACATTGGAGAAGGATATGTACACGCTTTTACTTGGAAATTCATCTGTTAATACTCCTTTGCAAAAGAGCATTAAAATCTAAATTTCAATTTATCAAGTCCTTAGTT
>Ga0102814_10001995_pt1 | contig 13983 bp, 24 predicted proteins | sample ColrivemetaGS741_FD_79112 | JGI IMG/M metagenome (GOLD analysis project Ga0102814, IMG submission 79112) | Estuarine microbial communities from the Columbia River estuary - Flood tide ETM metaG S.741 | ecosystem: Environmental > Aquatic > Marine > Intertidal zone > Estuary | place: USA... | reverse complement strand
TTTTATCAAAGACATTACAACATCACAACGAAAAAATCTATATGAAATGTTGGAGAAAAAGGGGTATAAAAGAACCGAATTATTTAGACACTATTCTTATTAAATATTATTTCAACCTCACCTAGTTTAATCGAAAAGGTTTCATCTGGTTTGTCGAGACTTTTACCGTATTTTTTTTTAATATATTCATGAGTTTTAATGAATTCTTCTTCTGACAACGTAAATACTATTGTGCTACTATCTGAAGCCATGTTAATTTTTTCAATTAAATCTGATATTAGTGCTAATTGATTAAGTAAATCACCCTTTTTTTCCATAACCTAAAATATATAATAATTTTTTAAAAAAAACATTTACCTTTTTTTCCTTTTTCACTGTTTTAACAGGAAACATTTCATTTTTATTTAATTTTTTAATTTCGTCAATCTGTTTCTTCTTGATCTTCTGAAGGTGCAAATTGTCCCTCGTCATCTCCTTGTTCAACCATTCTAATCCCTGTTGTATCTTTTTGTCTGACATTTGTAAAATCGATTTCTTTAAGTTTATCTAAACTTTCAACATTAAAAAGTTTTTCTAGTTCAGAAACTTTTTCTTTAAATAGTTTTTGTTTTTCTTCCTCCTCTTTATTAACCTTAATGATGTCGTAAGCACATTGAAAAACAATATTATAACCGTTTGGTGTTGCTGACGACACAATAGATAATAAAACGTATTTATCGTTTTTATCCTGTATTTTAGATTGTATCAATTTATAAATACCTAATGTTTTTTCGTAATCCCAACTTGTTGGGATTTTAATATCTAAACTAACGTTATTTTGAACTTCCCTTAATGAGTGGAAATATGGTCTTAATAATTTAATTGATTCGTACATTTTTTTAAAAGAAGATATATGTTACTATATATGCTATTGAAGCATATAACGTTATTTTTTCGTATTTGTTTAAATCGATTACCCTAGGTTCTGTATCAAAAAGACGCAACAAAAAATCAATCATATTTTTTAAGATAAATAGTATACTTAATACGAGTAAAAATTGTTCTATTTTATATATCATTTTGTGATTGTTTTAAATTGGTTAATTCTTTTCTTAATTGTCTTTTAGGTTCGTTAATTTCCCAATGTCTCTTAGCTTCATCTAAAATTTCTTTTCTATGAATATTTAAAAGTTTTTTTAATTCTTGAGCGTATTTTCTAGCTCTTATCGATGCACTATGATTCCCCTTTTCATATAATTTTACAGTATCAACTGACATCTTTTCGACTAATTCTTTAATTTTTTGTAATGTTTCCATATTCATGACATTTTAAATAATATACATATTTTTTTTTACTTCATCAAGTTTTTCTCTAATAATTTATATAGTTCTAAAAACACAATAAATTCAGTTTTATTTTTTATGTGTTGATAGTTAAATAACTCACTAAAGTATATTGGTATTTTTATGACTTCATCAAAAGATTTTGGTGTGTAATATGTTATTTGAAAAAAATTCCAAAAATATTCATAGTGGACACCGACTCTTTTTAGAAAAATTTTCTCCTTTTCAAGATTATCAATGGTTTTATTCCAACACCATTCAAAATGTTTTTTTTGATCGTAGTCTTCAAATAAAACATCATAACCCATATAGGTTTCATCTAATAAAGAAAAAACACCATTTAAGAAGTCATGAAATAATTCAGTTTTCTCCCTAGATATGGTGTGTATTCGATACCAATCATTCATTTCATGATTGTTTTCCGGTATAAACCCTATTTTATTGTATTCTTCCAATTTTATTGTATATCACCAATAATATAACTAAAAATACAACGAAATTGAAGTGTTTATTGGGTTTTTTTGTTATAGTTGAGAATTTTTTTCATTTTTTCTATATCCTCATCTATTATATTTTCATTAACCGACTTTTTTTCATTAGTAACAGGTTGAGCGTCTTTATTATACATTGGTGGGTTTTCCTCTTTTTTGTTTTTTCTTTCTGCGTTCTTTAATGCATCTTTACCAACATCACTTTTAATTGTGTTTGCCCATTCATGTGAATTACCCATAGTTGGATCACCTTCTAACGCCATTTTCAATCTTTTTTTGAAATTTTCACTTGGTTCTTGTTCATAATCCAAATTTAATGCGGTTCCACCTCTTTCATCCTCAATTTGTTCTGTTTCTTCATCAGTGGCAGGAAATGACACCTTATCACCTTTACCAATTGGTTTTGGAAATTCTGGGTTATCATTATTATCAAATTTCAAATAATCTTTAATCTTTTTTTCAACGTCAGCCATGTGTGATTTTGTTTCTTTACCACCAACCTCATGAGATCGTTTAACGGCACTTAAACCAACAGTTGTTTCATTAACCATTTTTTCAATTAAATTAATCATTTGAGTTTCATTTAATCTTAATGTTTTAGATTTTTTATCTCCACATTCATTACATGGTTGTTTTTCTGTTTTCATATTTTCAGTTTTATTAATTTCGTTATTGTTTTCCTCTAATTCATCAACCATTTCGTCTAATTTATCAAACAAATCTTGTTTACCATCAGTATCTTTTTCAAGTATGAATTTTTTACTAGGATGAGATTTAATATATTTTTTTAATTCCTCTTTACCTTTAAATTCATCGTCAAAATATTCGATTGGTTCATTATCTTGTTTGATTACGTATTTTCCTTTTTCATTACTTTCCATAATGATTTTTTTCACTTCATTAATAAGTGTTTCGTTTACTATATTTTCTAACTCTTTTGGTTCCATATTAAATAAATATCTGTTTAATTTCATTTAAAACAATTTTTTCAACATCCTTGACAGATAAACCATATTTTTTTGATGTTTCCTCAATTACGTCACTCATCCCTTCAATTTCATAAAATTCAAGAGCCTTCGTATCTCCTTGGTTACAGTATGGGAATTTTTTACATTTTTCCTTAACTTTTACAAAAACACCACCTGGTCCACCCCATTTTGGAAATTTTTTATCTTTAACTGCTCTACTTTGTTTTATACTTTTCACACCGTTAATTTTTAATGGGTTCTTTTTTAAATCACCAAACGGAGCATCATATTGACCTGGGTCAATACCCTCCATTTCGTTCATGTTATGTATTTTATTGATTTTTCGTTTAATTGGTTCACCACCAAAAGCCGGTGCCTCAAAACCACCAGAAGAACCCGATGTTGTTTGTTCAGATGCTTCAACTTTCTCACTAACAATTGAGTTGTAGTTTTTCATACTTAATGTACCACCCTTTTTACATAATTTAATTACTTTTTCTGTTGCGGAATGTAAATCCATGTCAGTTTTAGCGTCTTCCTTTGCATATTCAAGCATACGAATGAACAACGGAACATCCATCGTTATTTTATCAATACTATTAACTTTTTCCATTTTATTTTACCTTATTTATACTATTTTCCCAAAATGATTTACGTTGCCAAAGAGTTTTAAATAATTCAACAACTACTTTTGTTGATAAATCAACCACTTTATCGTTAATATCCCTAGCACCCATTTCTTTCTTTATAATATTCACAACGATTGTATGAGCTTGTGAGCTATTTAGAAAATCCCTTATTTCTTTTTTAGCTATTGTTTCTATTTGATGTTTGGTTAGTTCGGCCATTTTAATTTATTTTTCGATCTGAAATTATTTCATTAAACGATGTACTAAAAACATCATCAAATTTAAATAAACGCTCAATTATAACATAAACATCTTCTGTTAATTTTAACATTTCAGCATTAATATAACAACCTTTATTATTACCAGCAATTAAAACAAAATTAATCCCAACATCTGGTATTGTACCATCTAATCTAACCATATCATGTTGAATTGTGAATCCTGGTTTAAAATCAACTAAGTCATTAACTTGAGTCTTAAAATTATCAATAACACCTGATATTATATTTTTTTGTTCTTCAGTTACTTCTAAATCAACACTATCAGATGATATAAGTTTAACTTCAACGTCATTTATTACTGTTACATTTTTGTTTGTTACGGGTTCTTCTTGTTCAGATAAACTTCTTTTTTTACTTGTTGATTCATTAAGATTTCTCATAGTGTTCAACATAGATTTTATCTCGTCGTAACCCATTGGTTTTTTATTGTTCATTTTGAAATATTTTTTTAAAATTAAATGATGGGTTTATATCTGTATAAATAGTTGAAAAATTGGATTTACATAAAATTCCTTTAAATTTTGACGCATTTTCGAAAAAACCATTTGAATTTGGTACGTTTTTTTCTATGTTATATTTATCACAAATTTCATTACATAAAATTGATATTGATTGAATTTGTTCATTTGTGTATGAATCCCAGTAGTATTTTCCCCTCCATTCTTTAATAAATGGTTCACCTCGATATGTGTCACCAATCCAATTATGTAGAATACCATTTATTGTGTTTTTTGTTAACCACCCTAAATTTTCAATTGCTATGACTATAATTCTTTTATCTAATTTATCATTAAAAAAAACATTTGAACTATATTCACATTTATTTAACATATGAACAACACCTAACTTTGTAATAACATAGTGTGGGATTTGATTATAATTACCGTTATCTCGGTATTTCAATTTATTAATATAATTATCAAATCGCCTCTGTGTGTCAACTAAAAGGATTTGTGTTTTTTTAGATCTTTTTTTAATTACGTTTTCTTTGAAATCATCTACGTCTTGTGTTACTAACATTTCTTGATATTAATTTATTTCCTATTTTTATGAATGATGATTGTGGTATTTCCATTTTTACATCAGAATCAGGTGTTTCTATAAATGAATTATCCACCGTATCAACTATTGACTCGGTGGATAATTTATCTTCTTTTATTTCGGGTATTATAATCTCAGGAGTTTCTATTCCTTTTTTTTTTCATCAATATCTTTAGTAATGAACCTATCATTTATATTGTTATCCGATATTAATTCATTATTTTCACCAACCAAATTATGTAAAACCTCATTATATTTATTTACATCAACCGGTTCCTCAATGATTGGTTCCTCAACGATTGGTTCCTCAACGATTGGTTCTTCTAATGGTTCCGTTGTGTTAGGGAATATTTCAGTATTTGGTTCTCTCACACTTATACCTGGTGAAACAAATGGTGATTTTTTTGATATTATCTTTTCAATCATTTCTAATTCATCATCTTTAGGTGTGTATTTTAAATCATCGTCTGAATACCTTAAATCTTTTTTAACCACATCATCCGTTTTACTATTTCTATCCTTTTCAGTAAATTTAACTAACATATGTAAGAAAGATAAGGAAATTACAGGTAATAATCCACCTGATAACACAGCTAATATTCGTTTATGACCCATTAAATCTGTTAAATCAACTCCAAAATTTTCAAATAGTGGACCTGTTAATTCAACCCATGTTTTAAATGTTAAACTTGTAATCTCAATATATTGAAAAGAGAAGAATATATTACCTATAAATTGTATGAATGTAACCACAATAAATGGAAAATAAACTTTATTTCCCATATCCGCTGATATAGCGGCTAAAGCGGATAATGCGGCAATTTCAATACCAATTGATAAGTACACAGCCCAAGACATTGGATTTGTTATTCCATACCAACTTGTTACGTGTGATATTGATACAGTAGCCGCTATTATAATCGGAACAACAAATGAGACATAAATTATTGTTTTGAAATTTCTTTTAATCCAATTTTTCATTTTTAGTTAATTTTTCCTGCAAAATCTTTATTTCATTGTCGATTTCGGTTTGACGTTTAACGTCAAATATTTTTCTATCGGTAGCCTGTATCATTCGTTTTTCTGATTTCAACCCTTCAATTTGTAATATAACATAAAAATCCTCTTTAGTAAAGGTTCTTTCGTTAATTAATTCCTTCGACGTTTCAAGTTCCTTTCTCACCTTAATAAGTTCGGTTTTATCACCACAACTTTTAAATAAAATGAAAACCATCATAACACATACTATGATTATGAAGTTCTTTTTTAAAAATTCTCTTATTTTATCCATTGTTATAAATAGTTTAATAGTTGAAAACTATCATTTCTTAACTTTTTCATTGCTGTTTCTTTTAATTGTCTTATCCGTTCCTTGGTACAGTTAAATTCAACACCTAAATCTTCTAGGCTCATTTCAGAACAACATAACCCAAAATATTTTTCAACTATTGTTCTTTCTTTTTCTGTTAGTATCGATAATGCGTTTTTAATATGAATTTTACGTTCATCTACGGTATTTAAAAAACTTTCAGGGTCGAAAGCGTCGTGGTTTGGTATAATATCAATCAATTGTGATCCATCGTCCCCAATTTCACCATTTAAATCAACACAATACGGTAACGATGATATCTTTTTTCTGGAATACTTCTCAACCATTTCCGAATCATCAGGATTAAACATGATTTTTCTTTCTTTTTGTGAATTTTGTATTATATTAGATGGTAATCTAATTGTTCTTGAATTTTCGTTCAATGATTGGAGAATACTTTGTCTAACCCACCACACAGCATATGATATAAATTTAACTTCCTTGTCAGGATTAAATTCCTTCGCCGCTCTTATTAACCCTATATTACCTTCAGATATTAAATCGGCTAAATCAACACCCTGACCTTGGTACAATTTAGCAATACTAATAACAAATCTCAAGTTCCCAATAACTAACTCTTTATGAATTAAATCACGTTCTTTATCTGTTATACCATCTTTTTTTAATAATTTTACCAATTCAGTTAACCTATCATGTGTTACTAATGGAATTTTTTTTATTTCTTTTAAATACGTGTGTATCTCTTCGGTGTTAATAAATTGGGTATTACGCATATTTTTAATTTTAATTGTTATAAGATAAGTAAATTAATGTTAAATGTCAAGGTTATCTAAAAAACTTTTTTCATCTGTTGTGAGACTTGGTAAACCATATTTTTCGATTTTATCTAAAATAGTGTCCAAATCAAAGTTTTTTGGTATTAAAAACTCAACGTCTAACATCTTTTTATTAGTTGGTTTAAATATAAAATCTTTTAATTCTTCGGGTAAATGAGCACTAACCAATGATTTTTTCTCAAATAAGAAATATAATTTAACGTTGTTATTATGTAACGACCCAAATAAATCATCTGACAACGTTTTATAGTCACTTTCTGAGTCAAAAATAATAATAAGGTTATTCATATTATCAATCACATATTTTAACTCATGAACAGAACCTAAGGATGATATTTTTTCATCACAAAAATTAGCAATGCTTTCATTACTATCAAAAACCCCATAAACAAATAATATAAATGTCTTCATGTTTATTTTTTTAAATTTATCTTCCAATACATTGATCCTGATATAAACGGTGTGATTTCTGATTGTGTTGGTGTTAAACCCCGATTTGGGGTGTTAACAACGCCAATGGATAACCCATAGATTTTATCAGATTTGGTTTTTAATAAAAAACCACCACTTACTTGGTTAAATAAATTCACTTTATCTAAACCAAGACCACCACCAATGTAAATTTGGTTTTTTGGTAAATCTTTCACGATTGTGGTGTTGGTTATAATTGGTATTTTATACACAAATTTTGCGGTACGTGATGTTATTTTATTTTGAGTAACCGTATCCTTTATGTATGCATATCCCACTGAATCTATTTTTATTTTATCATCGTATACGTATTTTGAATAATAATCTTTTAATATTGATAATGTATCAACTACCGGTGGTAATGGTTGAGGAATTGGTTTTCCTGGCACTGGAACGTATACGGGTATTTCAACTACTTTATCAACGAAAACAGTATCAATGTTTTGTGATAATAAAATATATTCCTTACTACCAATTTTAATATATTCCGTTAAATCAACAGGTTTAGGTTGAAACATCCTCATTAACACAATAATCACAACTAATATTCCAATTAGTATTAGATAAAATTTTGATACATTTTTCATAATTTCAAGTTATTACACATATATAAGTATACTAAATTATTATTTTTTCTTAGTTATAATTTCATCAATAATTCCATATTCAACTGCATCCTTGGCTGTTAACCATAAATCTCTTGAAGCATCTAATTTCACTTGTTCAGCGGTTTTACCACAATATTTACCAAGTTCTTCAAATAACAATTGATTTATTTTTTCCCATTCAATCATATCAATTTTTGCATCTTGGATATTACCTCTAAAACCACCACTTGATTGATGTAACATTGTTCTTGAGAATGATAATGACCCCCTTTTACCTTTAGTACCAGCACCTAATAAAATAGAACCCATTGAAGCTGCCATACCTGTATTGATTGTTCTAATATCTGAATGAACATAATTCATAACATCAACAATTGATAATCCAGATTTAACACACCCACCTGGACTGTCAACATGCATTGTAATATCATTATTATCAGTACTATCTAAAAACATTAATTGTGCTTGGACAATTGTAGACATAGTACCGTTAACTTCACCTGCAACCCATATTATCTTTTCCATTAATAATCTACTAAAGACATCCATTTGGGTCATATTTAGTTGTCTCTCCTCTATAATATAAGGTGTTATTTGACTTTCTAAATTTTTATTATTGTAGTGTAAGTCTAATGAACTAACACCATAGTCTCTAGCATATAGACTAAATTGATTTGGATTTTTTACTATCATTTTTTTTGTTTTTATATTATTGAACCACAAAGATACACTTTTCTAACGATATTCAGTTATTTTTTTATGAAATATTTTTTAAAATAGTGTCAATTCTTGAAATATTATCTTCTTTCGAGATAACTAACACATTATCAGCCCAATTCCTCATTAATGGATTATGAATAATAATGATGATATGTTCAAAGTATGGTTTGATTTTCATAAAGAACTCACCCACCATCTCTAAATTCTCGTCAGCAACCTTTCCAAAAGCTTCATCCATCACCACAATATTTGGTTTAGGTAATGTTGATATTTTTGTTAAAACACTTCGAAGTGCTAGTGAAGCTATCGTTTTTTCATATCCTGAACCAGAATCAAGTAACTTCACAACCCGAGACTCAATATCTATCATTAAAAACTCTAATTCGTTTTTATCGTTAATATTCAATTCTAATAAAAAGTAACAACTATCAGATAATATTCTAGATAATTCAAAATTTATTAAAGGTATCATATTTTTCAGAATCACTTTTGATATACCATTTTTACCATAAATTGAAAGGTAAGTTTTGAATGTTGTTTGTAACTCCATTTCTTTTTTGATAGTCTCAATAAGATTTATGTTAATAACGATGCTCTTTTCTAAATTCTGAATGTTATTTTTATTTTTTTCAATATTAATATTATGTACCCTTATTTCAGCATTTAAAGTTTCCAATTGTGTTTTATTAACAATAAGATCCCTATCAATAATGATATTTTCTTCGTGTTTGGTTTTATTTTTATTATAATAGTCTAATTTATTTTCTTTTTGTTTTAATTCTAAATCTTTTTGACCAAACTCAAGTTCATATCTAGATTTACGTAATTTATTTTTTTCATATTCATCATATTCCTCTTTTATTTTAATAAACTCGGTTGTTTTAATTTTTAATTCTTGAAGTTTGTTGTTATTTAATACATTATTTTCTTTCGATTTTGTTATCTCCAACTTTATTTTATTAATTTCCGCGCTATGGTCAACCTTTTCCAAATCTCTTAAACAAGTTGGACATTTTTTACCTGTTTCAAATTGTTTTATTATTTTTTCGTTTCTACCGATAGAATCATCATTTAATTTAATATCGAATTCAATATTGGAAACTGTTTTTTTATGTGTTTCATGGTCATCTTCCTTGTAATAACTAGATGGTTCTTTTACAATTATTGATTTTACTAATTCACTTAATGAATTCTTTTTTAATATTATTCCATCAATCTCTTTTTGCATTAAAAGAGGGTTAATTTTAAACAATTCCTGATCTATATCGTTGTTTTTTCTACTTAATAAACTTTCACGAACCTTATCGGTTTCTTTTAATTTAATTTCGGTTTGGTTTAAATTATTAGTAATAGTTTTAATATTTTCCTCAGACTCCTCGATTTCTTTATTAAATCTAATATTATCATTTGTTAATGTTACGGTGTCGTTAGTGTTTGACACTAATTTCCGAGCCCATTCATTATAAATCCCTTTACAAACATCTTCTTTTTCCCGTAATGCATCTAAACCTAAAAATCGAGTTAAAGTCTGACCTCTTGCTGTTGGTTTTGATTCAATTAGTTCCTCTAAATTTTTACCAGTCGTTAAAATCGTTGATAAAAAATCATCTTCAGTTCCAATAGCTGATGATATATATTGTTCCGTTTCACGTCTTTGTTCACCTGATAAATTTTCTAATTCACCGTTATCGTTTAATTTAGAGAATATTAGTTCATTTTTAACAACATATTCACCATTTTTAGACATTTTACGTGTAATATTTCTTTCAATGAAATATTCAATACCATCAATTAAAATTTCACCTTTAACAGTTACCGCATCTTTACCACTAAACGTATTAAAAATTTTATCGTTTGTTTTTGTTTTTGTTGTTTTATTAAAAAATAAAAATAACAATAAATCAACAGTTGCAGTTGTTTTACCACCGAAATTCTTCGGAATTGATTCAACAGCTGTTATTCCCGATAAAGTTTCAAAATTAATACTATTATTTTCACCAAAAGAAAGGAAATTTGAAAATTCAACATTTTTAATAACCCATTTATTATGTTTTACCTTGTTAATGTTAGTTTTATCAATTTCCCCATTAATACGGTTATCCAACCTATCAAGATACTCCCATTTAACCCCAATATTATTTTCAGTAACAAACTCCTTCATTAATTTTTTTTGGAATTCACTATCTAAAATATTATCAGAAACCTCTAATGATTTAAGTCGAGTATTATTAATATCACTTTTCGATTTAGGGATTATTCTAATGAATTTTGTTTTATATTTCTCTTGGAAATGTGATTTTACTCTTCTTATTTTTTCAGGAGTAAAAGACTCTGGAACATCTGTCCATGTGATTTTTATATACGGATTTTTATACATATTTTTTTTTATTTTATACGGTTTTCTTCAAAAAATTCAATAATTGAGTTCATCGCCCATACAAACCCAGCGCTGAACATACCATCAAAAAATATTGAAGTTATTGGGTGTAATTCAAAAATTTGGATAGATAAACCACCTAATGTTAGTGATAAGAAAAATCCAACCCATGTTGATGTGCATAATACACAACTAATTAAGTCACCTAAAAACGTTGAGTGTTTTTTTATAAAGGTTCTCGGTTTTTCAAAAATTGAACCATACACTATTATAGTTGTTAGTCCATAGGATATAATACCCCAAAAAATTATTACTGTTATCATATTTACTTATTTATTTTTATTCACCGTATAACGAGTCTAATTTAGAATTCTTCATAACGGTACTTTTATTCATTTTTAATAACGATTCTTTTAATTTAATAACTTCTTCCTTGAGTAATTTATTTTCAGTGACTAATTCGTTATCTGTAATAAAAATCTCTTTTTCTATTATTTTTTCAATGGGAATTTCTTTAATTACTTCTTTAACCACGACGTTAGAGGTTGTTTTAATTTCAGATGGGGTTTCACCATACTTTAAAATGGTAAACCCCCGACTAAATGTTTTTTTAGCAAGATCATCAATATTTTCAATATCATTCAATTTACAAAATTGAATAAACTCCTTATCCAAGGTTAAGTAATGTTTCTTTTCCATCTTCTAAATCTTTTATGTCCGTGATTGAGAAATGAAGAAATGGTCGTTCATTTTTTAAATCATGAAAACTATATTCACCCTTTTCAACATCATACATGCCATAACCGTGGTGATTAACCGTTTCAGCAAAGTTTTGTTGTATAAGACTACCAATCATTACCCCTTTACCACCCCCGGGTAGTGTAAAAGTTTGTCGTTTGTGTATATCACCACATAATAATAAATCAAGTCCAACAAAATTCATTTGTGAATATGAATCTTCAAATGTAAAACCCAAATCAGTTGATAACCCTTGTATCGGACCATGAAACAACCCAACATATAAACCATCTTCTTTAACATATTCAGGTTTAACGTTATGTTGATATAATGAGTATATAACCCATTTAACGTTTTCATCCTCATAAACACCACTATCTTTATAGTAAATTATTGATTTTTGGTCATCTATTAATGAAACAATTGGTGTAATACTATCCAATCTTTCGTGATTTTTTTCAAGAAAATCATGATTACCTGGTAATATAACAACAATACCAATTTTAGTTAGAAGATTAAAAAGTTTAGCTGTTAATATTATCTGTTCATTTGATATATTAATTTTTGTGTGGGCGATATCCCCCGTTATACAAATTCTTATTTCACTTTTTTCATACCCTTTGGTTTGTTCTTTTAAATCATCAACAAGGATTTCGAATTGTGTTTCATATAAATCATGATATTCATTTGTTCTTATATGTATATCTGAAATGTGTACTATTTTTTTTATCATTTTATTGTTTTTAATATTTCAGGATTCTGTTTTATTGTTTGTATGGTTATTAAATCTTTTAATTTGGTTGTTGACCATCCATGAGTTCTTGTGGTATAAATTACCTGAGGAGGTAAATCATCACCCGTAAAACTTTTACCTAAATAATCTTCACCTAAAATTCTAATATGAGGTTGAAATAAAATTATTAATTCTCTAAGTTCCTCTTCTGTTTGGTAAGTATAAACCTCGTCAATATATTTAATTGCTTTTAAGGTTTTATACCGTTCATAAATTGGAATAACTGGTTTATATTTACTCTTTCTATGTAATGATGGGTCATTTTGTAAAAACACAATAAAATAATCACAATAATCTTTTGCGGCTTCAAATGTGTAGATATATCCCGGATGTATCAAATCAAAGTTTCCAGCGGTGAACCCTATTATTTTTTTATCCATTATTTTAAATATTTTTTAATGTCCATTCTTAAAATATTATTATTAACCATTGACGGTACTTTATATTCCTCAAAGGTACCATTTTCTTTTAATAACACAATAATACAACCTAATATTTTTAAATCTTCATATTTAGACCCTTTTAACATCTCTAATATCAATTTTCCATATAATGGTAGTTGTACTTGGTAATGACCTAAAGCGTTATTAGATAAACCATCAAATGGTTTATACATCTTATCAGTATATGGCATGACTTTGAAGTTTTTTGGTTGGTTAGTTTTCCAATCTGTAATAACCAACCCAAAACCCGTTTTTTCTTTATTTAAAATCAACCATGATTTATCTGGTTGACCTGTGTAACCAAGTTTGGGGTCACCTAATATTGTTTCGGTATCCATTAAAACAGCCCCTCGTTCATGCATTAACTCAATAAATGAATTACCAGCAACTATCATATTATCACCTTTAATTATTTCAGGTTCATCACATTTAAAAATTGGTTCACGTACTTCTTTATATTCACCATATAATTCAATAAGGTTTTTCTCTAATAGGTAATGTACCCGACTACCCATATTTGTTGATACTTCACCTGATAATCTCCATTCTTCTAATAATTGTTGTTGTTTTTCTTTATCACCGTCACACATCCTATTCGAATGAAATTCACTATCGAATTCCTTATAAAACTTTTTAATAACTTTAGACACTGAAGGAAAGTCATTTCTAACTTTCCCGTCAAGGTCTTTCATATAATAAATGTGATCTTCTTCAATAAACGATAAACCAATTTCTTCTCTTCTCTTATTTAAAATTTCCCTTATTTCTTCGGCTATTTCTTGTAAATTAATCATTAATCTAATTGTATTTATATTCTTCTAATTTTATTTAATCCATTAAGTATTCACCAATTTCACCTGTTGTTCTTCCCCATTCTTCCATATTATGGTCTAAACCTCTACAATGTCCACAAAAATGGGGAACTTTATCTCTT
>Ga0102814_10001992_pt1 | contig 13998 bp, 13 predicted proteins | sample ColrivemetaGS741_FD_79112 | JGI IMG/M metagenome (GOLD analysis project Ga0102814, IMG submission 79112) | Estuarine microbial communities from the Columbia River estuary - Flood tide ETM metaG S.741 | ecosystem: Environmental > Aquatic > Marine > Intertidal zone > Estuary | place: USA... | reverse complement strand
GTTTTTCATTCGATATTGATGCAGCAGGTTTTGCATCAACTTTGTTAGTTGAAACTTCTTGTGCATTTACCCCTTTGGTAGATACTTTTTCACTTCCAGCCAAATCCGATTTCACTGAACTTAGATTTTCAGAAACAGCTTTACTTTCAAAAGATGCTGATTTGGATTCAGGAGATATTGTTGATTTAACCTCTGGCTTGCTAGAACTTTCTGCTTTGATACTAGAAATTTCCGGCTTGCTCACAGAATTCGTCGTAGAACTAACAGATTTGTTTTCTGATGGTGTACTTATTGATTTGGGAGAATCACTCACTTTTGAACTTGATTCACCTTTTGCGCTTGTTGACGAAACTGTATTTGATACCGCTTCTTTTGCTGTACTTACAGATTTTAAATCAACAGGAGCATTTACTTTTTTTACAGAAACTTCAGGTTCATTTCCAATAGCAACTGTTTCATCACCACTTTGCTTTACTTGGTTTTGATTCGTATTCGTTACACCACTTTTCTTTAGAACCGGTTGTCCAACTTTTGCATTTGTCGAAACCGAAACTTTTTGCCCATTTTGAGTTGATTTTGTATCTGAATTAGATACCAATGATGATTTTTCAACTTCAGGCTCATCTGAATCTAAAGCATCAAAAGAATATGCATCTAATGATTTTATAATAGGTTTATTCAAGATTTTTTGGCCAGATTCAGCAATTTGAGCCTGTTGGAGAGAATCCTGAGTGCTTAAAATTTTTCCTTTTACTTTCTTAGTCGACCCTTTTGCATTTTCTTCAATTGAAGATTCATCGACTTTTTTATGTGGGAAAATAGTAGAGTCAGATTTTGACTCTTGTTGTTTACCTGAAACGGTAGAACCACTATCAGTTGACTTTACAAATTTAGTATTGGAAACAGTAGTAGACCCGTTTTTTTGACCACTTGATTGAGCTAATAACGCTTTTTCATCTAATGGTTGTTTTACACCAATTGAAGCAGATTTCGATATTATTTTTCCAGATTTTGTGGTATTAACTTGATTTGAATTTGAATCAGAAACCTCTAATGACTCTGTTAATCCATTTTTAATAGATGAAAATGAAACCGCAGAAACAGTTTTAATTGGAGTGGCAACCGTTTTTCCCTGAACTGTTTTTATTCCTAATTGATTTGCATTAGAAGTCGAGTTTGAGAACACATTTACGCCTGCTTTAGGGTCAGCTTTTGGCGGATGTTTTAGTACAGATTTATCAAAACTTATGGCTACTTCTAAACCATGCTGTTGTAGAATTCCAAGTTTTTGGCCAAATCCATTTACTACACTGGTCTTATTGGGATCATTTAATGGACTTAAAGTAGTTTCTAAAATCGATTTAAAATTTTTACTTGAAACAGGTTTAATTAAAAGAGCTCCAACTGATTTTGAACCACTATCAGCTTTTGATGTTAAACCTAACCAAGAACGAATCGTTGCTAAACTCATGACATAATCCTCTTAAGAATAGAAGCTGCTTTTAATGGTTCAAGAGAACGCAATAATTTTTCTCGCTGAGAGTTTGATGCCGTGTTATAAATTTGAATCAAATTACTTTCACTCAAAGGACTAAGAATCATTCTAAGTTCTTCTTCATCTAAACGCATAAGCGATTTTGTAATCTCCTCAACTTTGGGATCTTTCTCGAATAAATCATCCACATTTACAGCAAACTCTGCATTTCCTGTACTGTTAATTCCAGGATTTGATGATTGTATCGCTAGAAGGTCATCTTCAAGTTTCATACTTACTTGAAAAAGAGAATCAATTAAGGAAATATCTTTCATCTCTTTAGATTTTCTTTTTTGTAACTCATTTTCAAGCTCTTCTATTTTGTTCTTCATATCTGAAAGATTTTGAGGACCAAAACTGGCATAATCATACAAGTAAATCTCTCCACCTGTGTAACTTAACTTTGCATCAGGATTAAAAGAGGGATACAAATAGAATGAGATAACTAAGAAAATTAAAAAGGCCAAGATGAAACCAATAAGGGTGACAATAATTCTTCTAGGATCCATGTTTAGCTCCTTTCGCGATTAAAACGTTGAGTTGCAATTTCGTTCATAACAAGCTGTTCGGCTTTGTCTAAATCTTTAATAAACTGAATCTTTTGCTTAGATTCAAGGTTTTCTAAAGCTAGTGTTTTTCTACGGGCTTCCATCATCTTTTTTCGTTCCCGTTCTACATCATTATTAGCTTTATTAATTCTATTTGCCAAGTTAAACAACTGATTGTGTCTTCCTTGCATGTATTCAAAATGTAACTTATTTACTGCAATATGATCTGAGCTTATGTACTCATTTAATTGATCTGAAATTTCTTCTTTATGCTGTTCTAAAGATGCTTTTTTTTGCAAAACTTTAGCAAAAGCCTGTTTCTGAAGAAATTCCTCATGCTTTCTAACTTTCAGTACGGTTTCTAAACGAAATTCGAATTTACTTTTCATGCATTACTCCAATCGTCAGGAAATTAACTGTGCTAGTTTTTGCCATAATGCAGCATCAAAATCATATTCATGCATATCCTGCTTCAAAAAGTCATTTAAAGCATCAATTTTAGCGATTGCAAAATCAATTTTGGGACTACTTCCTTTAACATAAGCACCAATATTAATTAAGTCTTCAGATTCTTTATAAATCGCCAGTATTTCTCGTGTTTTCTGCGATAATTGTCGCTGTTCTTTTGTAATTACTTTTGGAGACACTCGAGAAACACTTTCTAATACATCAACGGCTGGGAAGTGATTTTTGTGAGCTAATGATCTGGACAACACAATGTGCCCATCAATAATAGAACGAACAGCATCGGCTATTGGCTCTGTCATGTCGTCATTATCAACTAAAATGGTGTAGAGTCCTGTTATGCTTCCTCTTTGAGTTCTTCCTGCTCTTTCTAACAATTTTGGAAGTAATGCAAAAACACTTGGAGTGTAACCTTTTGTAGTTGGAGGTTCACCAGATGCTAAACCAATTTCTCGTTGAGCCATGGCAACACGAGTAACGGAGTCCATCATAAGCATAACATCTAAACCTTGATCTCTGAAGTATTCAGAAATGGCCGTTGCAATATAAGCACCTTTAATCCGACTCATTGCCGCTTTGTCACTTGTTACAGCAACTACAACAGATCGTGCTAAACCTTCTGGACCAAGTGCATCTTCAATAAATTCTCTTACTTCTCTACCACGTTCACCAATTAAGGCTATAACGTTTACATCAGCAGAAGCATTTTTTGCAATCATTCCCATCAAAACACTTTTACCAACTCCTGAGCCGGCAAAAATACCCATCCTTTGACCTTTTCCAACTGAAATAAAAGCATCAATTGCTCTTACGCCAGTTCGCATCATTTCATCAATGTTTTCCCGCTCTAGTGGTCCTGGTGGAGAATTATGCACCGGATAAGACTCCGTATTTTGCAATGGCCCAAGCCCATCTATAGGTTGGCAATTGGCGTCAACAACGCGCCCCAACAAAGATTTACCAACCTGTATAGTTAGTGGCTGCTTTATAGGTTCAATCCACATTCCCGCTTTTAAACCTTCTGTTCGGTCTAAAGGCATCAACAAAGTTTGGTTATCTCGTAAGCCCACAACCTCAGCTTGAACTTTTGCATCATTATCCATGTGAATAGTATACAAAGAGCCCAATGAAGCATTTAAGCCTTTGGCTTCAATCAATAAACCAACAGCAGAAGAGACTTTACCATATTCGGTAGGATCTAATTCTGTTTTTACAATATGTTGGTTAATATGACGAAGTAATTCTAACATTTATTTCAGGTGTTTCCCCAGTCTTGTAAGGGGATAGATTTTCTTAAATCTGCCATTTTTTTGGAGAAATTATTAACAGTAACATCATGAGATGACTCTATCTTAAATTCTCCAGGCTTGAACGTCTTGGAATAGTTAACCTTAATCTTATCAATACCAGGTGTCTTTTCCATTAAAGTAACAATAGATTCGTAATCGTATTCTGAAACCAAAATTTCAATTTTTGTATTCTCTGAAATTGAATCCAAGGTTTTTTTAACCGACTCTTGTACCCATAACTGAAGCTGTTCATTTTCAACAGGAACTCCAATAACTTTTTCTGCCATATCGAACACTAAAGAAGTAACTCCAGGTTTAATTTCTTCAATAGTATTCCGAAGTCTTTGATCAAGCTCCATTAAGGCATTTTCAAAATGATTTAACTGCTCATCTATTCGTTGACGTGCTTTTGCCTCACCATCACTAAAACCAGCTTGATATCCTTCTTTTATTGCTAATTGGCGTGTTTCATTCAAACGGCGTGTCCACTCAAGATTATTACGTTCAATAACATCCTGATAATCAACATCCTCCGTTGGTTTTTCTTCAAACAATTCCTCATAACTAAGCTTGGTTTTATCTTTAGCTTGGTATTGGAGTTGTTCTCGAAAAATTAATCTTACATCAGCCATAAAGGTATTCTGTTCTGTCTTGCTTAATCAACCAATTGTTCATCTGAAGATTTACGAACACTAATAGATCCGGCTTCTTCCATAATTTTAATACGTTGAATAATACGCTGTTGTGCATCTTCAACTTCTTTTAGGCGAACAGGACCAAGAGCATCCATATCTTCCATCATAATTGAACGCGCCCTATTCGACATATTCTTCGCAAATTTATCGACTAATTGCTTATCTGCACCTTTTAAAGCTACAACTAAATCTCTCTTATCAACTTCAGAAATTACTTTTTGAACAATTCTGTCTTCTAGACCTAGAATATCTTCGAATAAGAACATCAAGTTTTTAATTTCATCAGCTAATTCAGGGTCTCTAGTTTCAATTTCTTCGAGTACCATTCTTTCCGTTGAAATTGTAGCGGCATTCAAGATATTTGCAACAATATGAGCTCCACCTGATGAAAGCCCAGAATCATTATCGTATCCTCCCATTTGCTCACGAATTACAAATTCAATTTCTTTCAAAACTTCTGGAGCAACTTTACCCATTGTTGCGAGGCGATAAATTACATCACCACGAATATCTTCCGTTAGGTTGGAAAGCACCTCAGCTGCACGGTCAGTTTTTAAATTTCCTAGAATTAAAGCTGCTGTTTGAGGATGTTCATTCTGTAAAAATTGAACCATTTGTGAGGTTTCTGCTGTTTGGAACAAAGCAAAAGCACTCATTTCTGTTGCTGCTTCCAATCTACGAATTAAATCCCTTGCAACTTTTTCACCACGTGCACTTTTTAAAATATCTCTTGCATAATCAAGGCCGCCTTCCATTACATACTGCTTGGCAAGCATCAAATCATGAAACTCCTGAAGAACTTCGTCAACAACTCTAGGAGAAACATTTTGCATACCGGCTATTTCGAGTGTTATTTTCTCGATTTCAGTATCAGTTAACATTCTAAATACATTAGATGCAGGTCCAACTCCAATTGCAATCATGATAATAGCAACCTTTTGAACTCCTGATAATTGAATAGGATCGTCAATAACTCGATTATATGAGTAACTTGCTGGCATTGAATTAAACCTTCCGGATCTTTCTTATTTCTTTTGTTTTACCATAAAGCTTCGAACCAAATTGGCAGCTTCATCCGGTTTAAATTCTGCGAAATTTTTAATTTCATCAAACATTTTGGATTTCATCTTTAAACGACGCTGAGCTTCAGGAGAAAGTTTGCGCTGATAAACATCGGTCGTTTCTAGATTGATAAAGTCGGCTTCCTCATCATAATTTGGCTCTGCATCATCATTCTCTGAACCTTGATTTTGCTGATTTTTGGGAAGTGTTTTTTGATCACCAACTTGATCGCCCTTAATTTCAGGCTTCATATCAAAAAAGAGTGGTGGTGTATCAGGATTAATTCGTTTAACAATTGCATAAAGAACAACTAACGCTAAGCCTAATCCTAAAAGTATTAAACCCCACTTAATCCATTGATTTAGCTTAACTTGCTCTTGCAAATATTGCGTTTGATTTTGCATATCAACTTCAAGCTGGTCTTCAAATCTAATTTGAGTAATATTTACATCATCACCACGATTTGGATTAATTCCTAAGGCGTTTTTTACGACTCCGCCAATATCTCGTAATTCGGCTTGTGTATACGGGAAGTACACAACAGAATCTCTTCCATCTGTAGTTTTTAATCTATTCGATTTATGATTTAATAGAACAGAAACCGTAATCCTATTTATAGTGCCAACTGGTTTTTCGTATTTTTCACGTGTGGTGCTAACTTCATAATTTCTGAGTTTAATCGCAGATTCTTGGCTATTGCTCGATTTATCTATTGATTGACCTCTAAGTGCAGGTGGGTCATTTACATCAATTGGGAGTGGCTCTTTTTTAATATCGCTCATCGCTTCCTGTCTCGACTCTTCAGAAATCACCACTCTTGATTCTGGATCAATTAACTCTGAATCTCTAGTTAACTTTTCAAAATCATGTTCTGTAGAAACGCGAACAATACTATTTCCTGTTCCTAAAACTCTATCGAGCATTGATTGCCCTTTTTGAGTTAAATAGACTTCAGCTTGCTGTTTAACCTTAAGTTGACCATTTGATAAACCAATATCTGAACCCGAAGCTTCATTATTTGAAATTTTATTTCCTCTTTGGTCTAAAATCGTAACATTTTCAACGGTTAACTCTTCCACACTATGAGCAACCAATGCCGATATCCCTTCAATTTGAGCAGGAGTTAATCGTGTACTTGGATTCATATTTAAAATAATAGAAGCTGAAGCATGGATTGAAGATTCAGTAAATGGCGAACGCTCAGGTAAAACCAAGTGAACACGAGCCGTCTCTACTTGATCCATTGAGCTTATCGTGCGCGATAATTCTCCCTCTAAAGCTCTTTTTAAATTTACTCGTTGCATGAAATCGGTCATGCCTAAGGTATTGCTATCAAATAATTCGTAACCACGATAATCAGCAGCACGCGCTCCTTGTCCAGCAAACTGCAAACGTAACTCGTAGACTTCGTCTCTCGGAACCATAATTGAGGTTCCTCCATCGGTTAATTTGTACGACACGCTTTTCTTGCGGAGTTCTTCAACAATATTATTTGCTGAAGATGGCTCTAGATTTCCAAACAATAAGGTATAATCGGGCTGGGTTGCCCAAAGGAATACACTTGTAACTCCCGCTAAGATAACAACAGACATAAAGCCAAATAACACGCGTTGAGCCATGTTAAGTGGTCTAAAAAAGTTGTTAAGAATGTCTGAAAAACGTGCCATAATGGGGAAGTTTTAGAAAATTATATTTGCATTCTTGAAAGTTCCTGATAAGCTTCAATAGCTTTATTTCTTACTTCAAGCATAAGCTGAAAACTTAATTGTGCTTTTTGTAAAGAAATCATTACTTCATGAATATTCTCTGATTTGCCAGATACTACATCTTCAACTTGCTTATCAGCTGTTTTAGAAGCTCTATCCACCGAATTTATTGCATCGCGAATCATATCACCAAAACTACCGTCTTGGCTGCTTACAGATAATCTTTGGAGCGACTTTCTGTTTTCAATAACTTCATCCGTTGGTGGTTGAGAGTTATTTCGAGGCAAGGTTTTCATTGCGCCAGAAGCCTCTTTAAAGGTATTTAAAGCAAAAGTAGTCGGGTTAATTGGCATAATAATTCTCGTTTTATGAGTTAAACTCTGAAGTCAAAATTGCGACCTTTTGATTCTGGCATTTCCATTCTGGAATTTCCGTTAGACATATACAATTCCAAACGACGGTTTGACCCAAGTGGGAATTGCTCATGAATAAGTGCCTGTTCATCACTGGACAATGGTTTCAAATTGGATAAACCATTTTTTCCAGATTTATACAAAGATTGTGCACTTTCTACAGATTGAACGTTTTGTAACTTCATTTTAGATTGCTTTTATTAGATTTCGAATGCTCGTTTTATAAGTTGCTTTTCGGCTTCTACAACCGAGATATTGGCTTCAAAAAGCCTATTTGCGCTCACCATGTTTGTCATCTCTTCTGTCAAATCCAAATCTGGATATTTCACCATGCCATTTTCATCGGCATCTGGGTGTGTCGGGTTGAACTCAAAACGGAATTTCTCTTGTTCAACTACTTCTTCTTGAGGCCCCATTTCAGCCAATACTCTGTTTTGCATATTTGAGCTTAATTGACTGTTTAAGTGACCATTTCTGGTTTCTTTTAACCCCATCGATGTTTGTTCTAACTTCAACTTAAATTGTTGATCATCGGATAAGGAAGTTCTTAACGTTTTTGGTCGGTACGGTCCATCTTCGCCTTCAATCCTAGTAGTTCCTGCATTGGCAATATTTTCCGCACTAATATTTAACACCTTCCGTTGAAGATCCATGCCTCGTGATGCAGTTTTAAATACGGAAAAGAAACGGTCTATTTGCATATCAGTTCACCTATTGGTTCCGACCAGTGATGCCGGCTTTTAATAATTGGAAATTATGGCGTAGTGAACGAGTCACTAATTGAGCTCTAATTTGAGTATCAGCTAATGCCATCATTTCATTTTCTATTAAGGGCATTTCTTCTGTTTCCTGCAATGAAGGCTGTATCTTGGACAAATCAACTCCGCCAGAACCAGAATTTTGTGCTTTTTGCAATTGCGATTCAAAAGGTACTTCTAGGCGTTTATAACCTGGAGTATCTATATTCGCAACGTTCGATGCAATGGCTTTTTGTCTGAGCGCATATGCATCTAAAGCAGTTTTAAGTAAATTGGTGTGGTTGCTATCAACTAATTTCATAACACAGATGGTTTTATTTAGCTTCGATAAAACAAGCATCGTGCCAAAAACAAAATCTTATAGCTAAGTTGAACACTTTCAATCCTAGATCCACCTCTTCAATTTTTTTTTAGCTTTTGTTAACGAAACAAGTTTTTCAGTTCGGCATAGTTTTTAGTACTACTCCCTTTGAAATACTACGAACAACCTGATGACGATTATGCCTCAGACCGAAATTCAAACTATCGTTTCTATTTTTGACGAACACCTTATTCCCGTAATTGGAGTAAATCTTGCTGCCGATTCGGTAAGCTATGCGAATAAAAAAGCGGAGAACTTGTTCGGTTTCTCACCAGTTGGAGAGCATCCTTTCTCCTTGCTTTCGGGTAAAATAAAACCATTTGGAAATGAAGAACGATTCGTTTCTACAAAAGGCTTATTTCGCATTTTACGCTTAGATTCAACTCAATTCAACGATCAAATCATCTTTTTTGAACCAATAGAAGAAGAACCTGGCAAAAAAGTAATGGTTGCTGGTGAATCTGCAGCTACCTTAATCACTCATTTGTTCCGCTCTCCACTAACCGCTTTATTTGGCCTAAGCGAGATGATTTCTACCTCAACTGATACGAATAAAGAACTTATAGCCCACGCTATTACAGACGGCCTTACTAGAATGTCCGGCTTCTTAGATCAGTTAGAAACTTTCACTAAAGTTGACCAACCAGACACGCAGAGTGTACATCTTGGAGCACTCATTCAGAGTTTTATTTATAAACTTCCTGCCCACCAACGGCAAAAAATTCAATTTACAATGGCACCGGGAATTTCTGAAGTTCGAACCGATGCCTTATTTATTCATGAAATTCTTTCCGAATTGGTAAAAAATGCATTTGAACACGGCTCTGATGTGCTTTCTCCTATTGTTATTCAATTATTTGATTCAAGAACTTTTCAGGTAAGTAATACCGGATTCATTTCAAATGATATTGTTGATGGCCTTTTCCAACCTTTTTTCTCTACGAAATCTCAGAATTGGGGTTTAGGTTTAAGCCGATGCGTAAAAAAAGCACAGGCTCTTGGAGGAACACTGCGCTTAATTGAAAATTCACGGATAAAAGGGATTAGCATTGAGCTTAAACTGCCTTAATTGATTGAATACTCTAACAAACTTTGGGTTTAATATTGTTTAGAGTTAAAACGTATCGTAATCCAAACGTGAAAAAATAATCTTACTAAAGTCTATCGACTCACATTTCTCTACATTTAGTGGCAAAAATCCAATAGGTAACGATGCTTTAGGTTGAACGCTCTCAGATAAAAGCGAAAATAACCAATGGTTTTTTGAAAGGGTTAAAACCACTTTTCTTGAATAGAATTTTCGACCCAATTGTTTAATTGTTTCTATAAAAAAAGGCAATTTTTCATTTTCAAACTGACTTACTTCGCCAATGTACAAATGATTTTCTGCTTTTATTGCCATTGAAAATCCATTGAGCTGAACCAATTGTACATTTCTATTTTTCTTGTACTCGAAAAAAGCAGTATCTCTTTTTAAGCCAGGAGACCACTGCAAAGCGGTTCTAGAATCATAATTGAAGCTAATTTTCGAAAATGAAGAGTGTGTACACCACGAATAAATGGGTTTAAATAATTTTTTTTTCGATGCTAATTGAAGTAATGGCAAACCAGATGTAATGAATTGAAAATCATACATCGTATCATAAAATTGCCAATTTAATTTTCTTTTAAAACCTGGCAAAGAATTTTCATTCGGAAATCCAAAAACGAAGTCTACACCTAAATCCTTAGCCAATTCATACGTTTTTGTTGCTAACTGAATAAATAAACCCTTTTTCTGATGATTCGGAGCTGTCATCGTATCACCAGATTGAGCAACTAAATAAGATTTGCCATCTTGAAAGAACTGTAAAGGAAATACTCCGTAATACGCGGCTGGTTCATTAAGCAGCTCGTGGTAGGCTAGAAACCCAACAAACTGTTCTCCAAATGCAGAAGTATCATATTTCTTTTTAAGCTCGTCTTCAGATACCTCTAATCCAAAAGATTTTTGATACAATTCCCTTATTGCACCAAAACTTCGCTCATTTATACGCTCAATTCTGTAGTCGCTCATGGTATACCTGTTTTTTTAAATGCGGAATGAATAAAAAACATACACGATTTACTTGTTGTAGTTGAAGATACAACGTGTCTTGATATGATATCTTTCTGATTTACAGGAAAGTCCGGATTAGAATAGACAGCAAACTGATGTGTATAACCTACATTTTTTGCTAAATCTATAACTTTATCCGTGTAATTTCCATCAGGATAAGCTACATAGTGAATTCGTTTTCCGGTACATTTTTCAAGAACCTGTTTAGATGATGAGAGTTCTTCTATACAATCTTTTTCAGAAACTTCACCAAACAAATAATGACTATAACCATGCGAGCCTATGGTAACAAACTCACTTTCAGCTAATTTTTTCAAGCTTTCACTCGACAAGAGTTGCCAAATCTCAGAGTCAATAGATTGCATAAATTCATCTGAATCTAGTTGAGTTTTCAGCAACTGCTCAAACCTTAACCGTTCCGCTTTAGTAAATTTTTTAGCAATTGAATAAAAATCGAGTTGACTTGATTTAAGTTCATCACTCAATTTCATTTCGTCAAAAACCCACATAAGTTCCTTAAGCTTCAAGCGTTCTAAAGCTTGTAGCAAGTCTGGGAACAAGTAATTAATTGGCTTTTCTTCAGTACAAATTCCTGAAATAAAAAAAGTAACGGGAATCTGGTATTTCTCAATTAGAGGCAACGCAACGGTTAAATTATTCAAATATCCGTCGTCGAAAGTAAGTGCTATTTGTTTTCGATTTTTATTTTTGGGAGCAGAATGAATTAACTCCGTTAATGAAACACAATCAAAATTGTGTTTTAAATAACGAAGATGTTCCTCAAACTGTTCTTCTGATAAATGCCTTGGCGAAAACCAATTCGTGTTTTTCTTGGTAATTCCATGATACATAATTACCAAGCCATTATTAACCGAACTATTAGACAGAATTCTATTTAATCCAGTAAAAGCTGTCAATGGGAAAATCACATTTCTTGCAATTACCTTTGATAGCTTCATACTATTTCTTAGCGTCAATTAAATCGATTGCCTCTTGTCTGGTAATTGCTTCTGGCTCAACACCTTTAGGTATTTTAACGTTCAGTTTTCCCCATTTTATATAGGGTCCAAAACGACCAGTTAACACTTGAATTTCATCCCCTTTTTCTTCAGGGTATTTTCCTAGTTCTTGAATTGGAGCAGAACCTCTTGATTTTCTATTCGCTGCTTTTGTTAGCAATTCTAAAGCTCTTGGTAATTCTACTTCTAGAACATTATCAGCTGCGGCTAACGAAGCAAACGTTCCATCGTGAACCACATAAGGACCAAACCTACCTACACCAGCTCTAATTTCTTTACTTGATTCAGGGTGAATGCCTACTAATCTTGGCATTTCTAGCAATTTTAAAGCAGTTTTTAAGTCTAATTCTTCCGGCTTCATTCCTTTTAATAATGAACCGCGTTTAGGTTTTACTTTTTTATCTTCACCTAAACCAACCTGAACATATGGGCCAAATCGACCAGTGAGTATATAAATATCGTCGCCGCTTTCAGGATCTTTTCCTAATGAACTTGGACCATCCTTAGAACCTTGTAATAATTCTTGGAGTTTCGCTTGAGTTACATCACCAGGGTATAAATCAATTGGAAGAGAAGTTGATAATGCTTCTGCTAAATCTGTTGTTTGAACATAAGGGCCAAATTTTCCAACTAAAACTTGAAGTCCTTCCAAATCCCTAATAGGCAAATTAATTTTTCTAGCTTCTGCTGGATCAATTTGAGCTTCTTGAATTTGAATCTGCTGCAAAAGTCCTTTTTCACCTTTAAAATAATTTTCTAGATAACTCAACATTTCCTGCTCGCCTGCAGCAATTTCATCTAATTTCCCTTCCATTTCAGAAGTGAATTTTGTATCAACTAAATCTGGGAAATGTTTTTCTAATAAACCTGCTACAGCAAATGCCATAAACGAAGGAATTAAAGCATTGCCTTCTTTTTTAACGTAACCACGATCTACAACTGTACTGATAATACTTGCATACGTACTTGGTCGACCAACGCCTTCTTTTTCCAAAGCTTTTACTAAAGTTGCCTCTGTAAAACGAGCAGGTGGTTTTGTTTCGTGACCTTTAGCTTCAATATTTTTTGCATTAATGGTATCACCAACAAATAATTCAGGCAACATTGATTCCTGATCTTCTAAAGCCGCTTCAGGATCATCAGAACCTTCAACATACGCTCTAAAAAATCCAGGGAATACAATTTGTTTTCCAGATGATTTGAACATTGCACTTGTTCCATTGTTTTGTGCAACTATTTCCGCATTGGTGAAATTTAACAAAGCATCTGCCATTTGAGTCGCCATGGTGCGCTTCCAAATTAAATCATACAATTTAAATTCTTTTCCACTTAAACCGGTTTCTTGTGGAGTTTTAAATTGATTTCCAGCAGGACGAATCGCTTCGTGAGCTTCTTGAGCTCCTTTTGCTTTTTTGTTGTAAGAACGAACAGTGTGAAATAGGTACTCTTTCCCATAAATCGAAACAACTGCATTTCTTGCAGCTTCAATAGCTTGTTGACTCAAATTGGTAGAGTCAGTTCTCATATACGTGATATAACCGTTTTCGTATAATTTTTGGGCTACTTGCATGGTCTCTTTTGCTGAAAACCCATTCTTACGGTTGGCTTCCTGTTGCAAAGTAGACGTTATAAATGGAGGAGCTGGTGATCTTTTTTGATTGGTTTTTTCAATTGCTTGAACAGACCATTTTGCTGATGTTAAAGTCGCTACAAGTTCCTGTGCTTCTTTTTCATTGAGTAATAAAACCTTCGATTTTGTATCTAATAATCCTGTTTCTGAACTAAAATCTTTACCAGTTGCAATTCTAGTATCATTAATTCTAGCAAGTTCAGACTTGAAACTAGCTTTATCACCCGATTTATTTAGTTGAGCAAGAACATCCCAATACGAACTGGTTACAAAGCGCATACGTTCGCGTTCACGCTGAACCAAAACCTCAACGGCAACGGATTGCACACGACCCGCAGAAAGACCTGGAGCTAATTTTTTCCAAAGTAATGGAGAAATGGTATAGCCGGCCAAACGATCCATAATTCTGCGCGTTTCTTG
>Ga0102814_10001986_pt1 | contig 14040 bp, 14 predicted proteins | sample ColrivemetaGS741_FD_79112 | JGI IMG/M metagenome (GOLD analysis project Ga0102814, IMG submission 79112) | Estuarine microbial communities from the Columbia River estuary - Flood tide ETM metaG S.741 | ecosystem: Environmental > Aquatic > Marine > Intertidal zone > Estuary | place: USA... | reverse complement strand
TCCGAAAAGGAAAAGACATTCGTCCGCACCTTCTGAATTAGGCCGTCCGAAGCGACCCGACTCGCGGTATCGTTTGAGCGTGTGAAGGTGAGGTCACCCGTGCCGTCAAACGGTTTTACGCTATATACTTTTTGGTCCTTATATGCTGACGGGACCATTACAAGTGATGCTTCGTTATATAAACTCATAATTTGTTATCTTGATAAATTTGCAACTTGAAGTTCAAAGCATTCCTGGCCCTCAGAAATAGCCGAATCAGCAACAATGCGATTATAATATTCAGTATAGACTACAGCGGAAAAATCATAAACAGTATCTACGCCTAAACCGCTAACATTTGAAACCAAACAATCGTATGACTCTGTGATTCCAGAATCACTAGCCACACGATTAAATAGTTCATTTGCTATATTCTTAGCACCATTGCCATAGCTCACAATAGAGCTTAGTGTGAGTGAGCCAAGAATGTTTAGATTCAGTCCAAGTCCAAGCATTACCCAGCAATATAAGCAATTGCGCGTCCAGATGAAATAGAGACAGTATCAAACTGACCGTAAATAGTAAGGCCAGCGGGGAAAGTTTCTGCCGTCAAAGCATCGCCAATTGAAGTCGTAATTGTTAGTACGCTATCCTCAACAAAGGTGATTACTCGGTATGTTTCGTTTGCGGGTTGTGAAAAGCCAGATTCAACAAGTCGGAATCCATATCCACCAAGTGATGACACTTGATAGTCTTGCTGTCGGACAATAGTATTATATGACATTATAATTAGTTTTGAAGGATGTTGGTTGTTTCTGACTGAATGCAATCAGAAGTAAATTCAAGTGTTGCATTTTCATCCTCAGCTCTCAGAATCAAATCTTCACCAAAGCGGCTAAGGTTTACACCGATAGATGTATTACGAAAGAAAAATCTTACAATCGGACTATACATTAATTAAAGATTGTTTTATCTGTGAATACGGAGGTATCGTCTACAACAACAGAGCCTATCGCAGACTCACAACTTAGAGTAATATTAATATAACTCTTATCAGAAATGGCAGAACCGCTGTCCGCCTCGTAGGTCATAACCATACCATCCATAACACCAGTTATAGTGACGGTATCGTTATTGTGTAAACAGACTGCGACAATGTCATTGATGACACCCATCATATCAATCTTGTTTAGGCTTGAATTCAAACTAGTAACTTGAACTGTAATTGTTGTTGAAATCAAACCAAGACCGTTAGTGTTTGTCTTTGATTCTGAAAAAGAAGTTACGCCATCCTTCGTGTTGAAAGAAATAAAAGATGGGTTTAGTGTGTCAACGCTTAATACAATGCTTTCATCATATGGGTCAGTAATAATAGAAACATCACCTTGACGGCAAAGAACTACCTTTTTAAGGCCGCCCAGGGTCTTATCACATTGGATGTCTATATCAGACAATACAATTCCGCAACTAAAAGCCATATGATTCAAATAAAAAGGGGACCGAGGCATTGCCTCAGCCCCCCATTATTAATATACAAATAAGATACTATTAAGCAATAACTTTTACCCACTCCGCGTCTTCAACGTAGTAAGCCAAAGTATCTTCCTCTCCAGTCATCGTGATTTGGAAGCGGTTCTTTTCAGAACGAGTAGTTCCGGAACCACCATCGATAGTAGCAAAGTAAAGACCGAAGTCCAAACCTACAACGTGGTGAGTGCCAGCAGCGGTCTCAATCAAAGCAATGACACGAGCGTAAGGTGAAGACATATCTTGGATAGCATCACGCTTTGCTTTAGTCATCAAAGGAAACTCAACTGATACAGTAGGAACGACTGAGAAAGAACCATCAGCATTGATAGTCTTAACATCGGTAAATACAGAGAATCCGTCTTTGTTGTTGAACTCAAGATTTACTGCATCGCCATCAGTAGTAAGACCAGTAGCATCGGGAGTTACCGTAACAGTATTTCCAGAAACAGTAATGAGGCTGTTAGAGGTAACATTGTAGTAGTCGGCAATAAGGACTTTCGTCAATCCTCCCGTTGGGATGTCGGTACAAGCAAACGTAATATCTGCTAAAGTAGCGGCTTGATTACAAGGCATTTTTATTTATTTTAAGAGGTTAGTAAAGGGGAGGGAAACCCCTCCCCTAATTAATTAGGCGTTGTAGAGAACAATCTCAGAACCCTTCAAGTAAGAGAAGCCCAACTTGAATTGACCCCAAATCTTGTCAGAAGACAATTCAGCCTCATACTTCATATCGATAGCACGAACATCATTGTAATCGTCAGTCAACATAACGATGTTGTCTGGAGCAGAAACGAAGAACTTGTCAGCACCGAGGCTATCGAAAGCGATAACTTCCATTCCGTAGTAAGCGGGGATAGAACCCTCGATTACACCTTGGGGAGAAGTGGTGTACAAGTTAGCGATTGCAATTTGATACAATTGAACAGCATTCGTGGACATAAAGAAAGCGGGCTTATACTCGCGGTCAGCGTTACCATAGGTAGCGGCAACCATAACATCGCTCATAGTCTCGTAAGCCTCTTGCATTTTAGCAAGGATGTTAGAGGTGGTCAAAGCAACGGGAGTAGCAACGTCCAATACGTCAACATCAGCAGCCATCTCAGCGATAAGCTCAGTAGCAGCAACTTCCAAAGCCTTTTGAGCAGACAATTTAGCGAAGTAAGCGAAGACCCAATCCTTGAACTCACCGTCCATAGTCTCGGGGTTGTGCTGACCCTTCTTCAACAATACAGAACGATAGGTAGACTCAAGAACATCTTTACAGTTCAAGAAAGACCACTTGTAGGTCTCAACGGTCATCTCTTTGTCATTGATAGAAGCAGAAGATGCACCATCAAATACACAAAGGTCATTACCGAATGTAAGAGCCGCGCCGAAGACGGGGACATTAACTTTAGATTTAACACCGTCAATTAAACGGAAACGATTCAAGACACCAGCGGACTTGACCATCGTGTCGATGAACAAGTTAGGCTGAAGATTGTGCCAAGGAATACTAGCAACAGAAATACCCATTTTAAATAAGTTTTATTTTAGTAATTTACAAATTAATAGAGACGTTTGCCGAAGAATTTGTCAATCATATTGACTTTGTCAGGCGTGATGGCGTTGAAAGTGATAGTGTTATCAACTTGCTCTGCCTCCTGTTCTCCTTCTTGCGCGAACTTCAAAGCCTTTTCAGCCTCTTCTTCCTCGCTAGAAAGGTTCTCCTCTACAGCAGATTCTTCAGCAACTTCAACTTCAGCAACTACTTCGGTCTCAACTGAGACCTCTTCAGCTACTTCCGCTTCAGCAACAGGCTGCTCTTCGGAGTACATTTGTTTTTCTTCATCCTTGTCCTCATCAGCACTCATAGGGGCCTCCACAGATGCGGGGTCCTCCATCATACCGATATGGTTTTGGATGAGTTCAAGAGCCTTCTTCAAGTCCTCAATTCCAGCAAAGCGGTCCTCATTGGAAATCATAGTCTCCAACAATACTTCGTTATGCTCTTCGAGTTTCTGAATCTGGCTATTGAGTTTTGAAATTTCGGCTTCGTACTTGGCTTCTAATTTGCCGAGCTGAACACCAAAGTTAAATTCACTCATTTCCTCTAATTTAGAATTCTTAATATCTGCTTTAATCTCAATAGAGAAACCATTGATTTCTCCAGTTTTGATGGAAGACCAAAGACTCTCGTCCTCAATCTGAGCTTTAACGAATACCGTTCCATCGGGAAGTTCGTATCCATATTTGCTGCTCTTGTCAGCATCGGATTCTTTCTTCCAGATTTCAAGCATCGTAACGCCATCAAAGTTTTGGTCAGTATGCTCAATGTTAAACAAGTTAAACTTGCCGTCCTTTGAGTACTTGTACATAATATCGTCAATCGCCTTTTCGGTAAAGCGGATATAGTATTCTCCTACTTCATCGTTTCTGCGATAGATGGGTTTGTTTGGAATCATAATGGGACCAACAACCTGTCGCTTTTCTTCGTCCTTAAAGAACTGAATCTTCTCCTCGTTGAAGTGGATGAAGTTCTCTTCAATTGCTGGACGAGCCACAAGAGAGATACGGAACATTCCGTTCTCAGAATTGAGGTCTCCCAAATCAATATCGTATAGTGGTAAATCCATTACTTCTTTCTTTCATTACGAATAGACTCGGCCTTTTTGATAGCCCAATTAACTCCGCTAGTTCCTCCCCAAATAAGCCAAGCCACATAGCCTCGGTCCTTCCAAGGTTCTGTGCGGTACTTGGGGTCTACTGCGCTGTTCGAGCGGTGGCGAGCAAAGGCTGCCATTCGGGCGATAGTTTCATAACTCAACCCCTCTCTGTTGGCTAACTGCCTTGCTCTCGTCCACCCAACGATAGTTCCCCCTTTAACCTCATCTCCATACTTCTCCTTCCAAGCCAATGCCTTTTTAGCATTGTTTGTGGCAGATACAGGATAATCGTTATAGGTCTTAGCCATCTACTTAATTTACAAGAATTTTATCTTTAGGGTCGCATATACCACATCACCATAGATTGTTCCTTCTAGCGACTCAATTACAAACTGCTCTCCCGTAGAAGAGAATTCAAATATTTTTGAATACTGATAGTTGTTTGTCAACCAAGATACCGGGACCACAGCATTTAAATCCATACTCGTTCTTGTGTTTGATGCGATGCGCTCAAGTCCAGTATAGTAATTATAAAATGCTTGGGTGTTTCCGTCTCTGTCTGCAAAGCGTAGGGTCCCAGATGAGCCTGTATCTCCCATAATACCTTGCATCTTCACAGAGGCTAACAGTTGATATGTTAATGTGTCAACAATCTTTCCGTCCGAATTGATTCCCATAAACTTGGGATATCGGATGTTTGTATTGTATTGAGGGGAACCAAGATATCCAAAGCGAAGTCCAATAGTATCAAAGTCTCTAATCTCATTAGTGATAAATCCAGCCTCATTTTCAGAAATGATTTGTCGGTCTAGTAAGTCCCAATTGGCCTCAAGTATGTCACCACATACTGTCTTGTTGATTGGATTAATCAATGCGCCATTAAGCTCAACAGAATAATCTCCACTACCATAAATATTAAATATGCCATCATAAGAACCAACCGCTAGGTCATTTGGGAATTTGTCATACAACCCGCCAAAATCCTTGTTGAGTAGCTTAATCTTGTTGTATGGTAAGCCAGCAGAATAAATGGTATATAATTGTATATCATCAACTTGTGGGTCAATAGTGACATTTAAACCACTACGCATATCATCCATCGTGTCAAGATAGAACTTATCATCGCTGTAGTTGTATACCAAAGACAATCCAAAACGATTGATAATTTCAATGAACATCTCATATGGGCTATATGTATTTGCAGTCTCAAGTGAGAGTCTAAATTCAAACACATCGTCTGGCAATGCCGCCAAGAAAACCCCATCGTTGACAATCTGAATTCCTAGATTCGTAAATGTATAATCGAATATACGAGCCTTCTTGATGTCATCATCGTAAAGGTCAACAGAAGGATATGTGTACGCTGGGTCGTGTCCCTTATTTACTATTTCAGCATTTAAGAATCCAGTCATTTCAACCTCGAATGATATCTGATACTTATTAGATGCTACAAAATCTCTAACCTCATCTAGATAAGCTGTAAAAGGTTCAAAGTACAATACGTTATATGGTCCGTGAGTACCACCTCCAGTGTGGTCAACCCTATCTCTTGGGTCCGCTGGTTGCTGTACTGCGACTGGTTGCAGTTGTAATATATTGCCACTTACATCTTTTAGTGGGATGCGATATTTAGGAACCTCAGCCTCCCAAAGAACTAATGTTGGAGTGAAGTAGGCATCATTATAACTATTGATGTTTTCAATCAAGTATGGATATGTATAAGTGCCATCAAAATATTCACAAGAGTATATACAGACTCGGAAGTCATCAATAGTCTTTGAGGTCAGACCCCCCGTAAACCGAATACGTCCCGAAAATCCAGTTGAATAGGCAATGAATCCCAAACGAGATTCTGCGTTTGCGGCTGCTGGATTGCCCGCGTACACAAATTGAGTACCGTAATCGTATATGGTGTTTGAATTCGCGGTATTGTAATTTGTTGGCCTGTATGGAGTATAGTTTGCGCCTACGTTATATGCGTGTAGGTCGAATGCATTGTCCGCAATAATTTGGTCTTTATTCTTGTATACGTTGTCAGAGTAAGGCTTCAGTAACATAAGTTTCTCATTTGCTGTTTCGGACAACAAGCGAGAGGGATAAAGCATATAAAGATGTGTTGACTCCCAAGTCGGAGGGTAAGCGAAATTAGTATAGCCAAACCTAGACACATAATCATAACCCAAGGCAACAAAGCATCTGCGAATAAAGTTGATTACGTTTAACGCTGGCATCAAACCAACCTTTCGGTCTGTCAATCCCCAAGCCGTGAACTGACGGGCATTGTAACCATATTTCTCTTGGCTATTGTCAAAGTCCACATAGGGCAGTTCAATGCTTCTTCCAGCATAGTCATTTTCTATTGTAAGCCAATCATAAATACCTATATATCTTTCCGAAATTATATCTCCAATAGCCGTATCAACAACGGAGTTATAGATATCTCCAATTCCAAGTTGTTTAAGACCTTGAATAAACTCAAGAGATAGGTCGTTAAACTCACACTCAAAGTAAGGCTCCGGTGCGTTTACGACCACCGACTTTGGAAATACGGTTCCCTTTGAGACTATATTTCCATTTGTGTATAAGACATATACAAACGCTTTATTTGAAAGGTTCCCGAACTCAGTCGTATAGTCATAGCCCCCAAAGATTCCTCTGTTTGTTTGGGTGTATGGGAGTTTGGTTGGGAAAGAGAATGGGTATCTAAGCTCACCAACATCCTCGGAAGAATAGACCTCTACGCTTATGGAGATTTCATATTCTGGGAATAGGTCGACTGTTGTTCCGTCAATTACTAACTGATAACTCATTGTGCAACTACTGTAAAGTCAATTGAGTTTTTAAACTTGTTATTCATTGAATTGACTGTAGCTTCTTCAATCGCCAAAGAATAAACAACACCATCAATGTAAGAGCAATCATCCGCTAAAAATAGAGGATTATTTTGAATTAGCGAATGAAAATCCCCTAAGTTGTATCTGCCCTTATTTCCGATTGTAAGAGCGTATCTCTTTGTCGTGTTATACTTGATATAGGACTGGGAGTAATATGCCTGTAGAACCTCTGTGGTGAAGTTATATGACTGAACATCTATATCTATACCTTCTGCAATTAACGCTGCTTTTGCATATACCGAATAAGAACCACTTCCGCTAGGGACAGAATACACTCGGTCATCATACCCGCACTGGTATTCATTGCCAACCGCATCTTGTATGATTCCGTATGTAGTTCCATATTTTACCACATCGCCTACGTTTATTCCAGCGACTGGTCCGAGGTCAATAGTAAACTGACCTTGTGCAACTAATACGATACTACCCGCGCCTGTGGTTGGTGCGCCATCCGCAACAAAATAATTAGCCATTAGATTCTAGTATTTCTTTCTTTTATTTTACGCTCGGCTTCGTTTGTATTTAAATCAGAGGAACTGACAAATGCTCGTACTGGCTTAGACACTCCAACAGCTGTGCTAGTTGTTGCTTGAGCAATAGCCTTCAAGTATTCTAGTTGTTCGCTAGATGCTTGCTGTACCGATTGAGACACTCCGACAATACCACCTTCTGCAAACTTACGCAATGCTGAATCATTTGAGTAGGTATATTTTCCAGCCATAGGCGTAACCTTAGTTGAGTTATTGATTCTCTCTAAGACTGTTCGGTGAAGTTGTGCTGCCCTTTTGTTTACGATAAACTCACCGCCTTCCATTTCGTATCCACCCTTACCTTGGACGGTAAATGGCACGCCTCCTTGAGCGTGTGATGGACCCTCAACGACACCACCCTCAGCAAACTTCTTAGGGATGAATTTACGCTGAGAGATGGCTCCAAGCTCTGCGCCATATGAGACTGTTGCAATGCCAGCGGTGATTGCTGATTTGATTGCAATAGTAACGGGGTCCGCCTCCTTGTCCGTTATGATTAAGTTTGGAACAATAGATGCCAATGCTTGAAGATAGTCGGTTGTAGCCGATTGTCTGTCTCTCTTTTGCTGTGCATCAAACAACGCTTTCTCAATAGCGTTCTCTTCTCCAATTTGTTTTTGACGGAGTTTTGTTTGGCGTGTACGGAATTCTTCTTCTGTGATTAACTGATTTTGCAGTTGAGACTTTAGTATGTCCTCTTCGATTTCATATCGCGCCTCGATTTGGTCCTTCTCTCTGTCTAATCGGTCTTTGGTATTATTGAATGCCGTTTCGTTAAACTTGTCCAATGCTTCAATTGCAGCAGCCAATGCATCACCAAGTCCATCCACAAGGATGCTGTTTATCTCTTGCTTTGTTCTCTCCGCAATCTCCTTAGAACTCTTTTCAATATCAAATCCAAGTTCATTAAGTTTGTTTGAAATGATATCAATGCTTCCAGCAACGGGTGCTAGGATTTCATTTGCGGCATCTTCACCAAGCAACAATGTCAACGCAGCCTTAGTCTGATTGTATTGCTCAGTTATCTTATCTACGTTCTCCTTCAGTCTTTGGAACTGCTCTTGTGATGCTATGGCAAAGTCTCGCTGACCTTGTATAGTATCACCATAATAATCTTTAAGACTCGCTAAGTTCTGTTCAAACTCCTTGAAGACAGAGGATGCCTGTCCAACCAATTGGTCAGCAAGTTCTTCTGGAGTAAACTGAACATCGGTAATTGCAGACTGGATGTCAAACAATATCTTTTCAAACGACAGCGCAAAGTCATCAAATGCTTCGGGGAAATCTTTCTTGTATTTTGTTTGAAGGTCAATCGTGTCCTCAGTTAGCTTTTGGGTTTTGTTAGAAACCTGTACAAGCGAATCCTCTACTTCTCCATTCGCCTCAGCAATATCTTGCGCTGCTTTGATTTCAATATCCGCCGCTTCTGCTGCTGTTGATGCACGCTCTAGGTCCCGAGCCTTTTGCTCCTCAATGGCCTTAATGCGTTCATCACGAATCTTTTTAATCTGACGAATCTCTTCTTTGATTTCCGCTCTTCGTCTTTCAATCCCATCCTTATCGGATTTCAGTTGGGCTTTTCGGGCCGCCTCTGCCGCTTTTATGTCGTCCTCAGTCTCATCATTCAAGTCTGCAATCTCCTTGCGAACATTTCTATATCCAGAGATACGACCCTCTAATTGATTTATATAAACCTTATTTGCAAGAACGCCTTTTGCTCGTTCTTTTTCAAGCTCCTCTTCCGTCTTCTTAATCTCGTCATTCAATTCTTTCTGAACTCTGCGAGACTCTTCCTTAGATGCATTACTGCCAATCGTAAGGTCTTTGATTTTCTGAATCTCATCAGCATAATCCGCTTCAATTCTATTTCGCTCTTCTGAAACTTGATTGGAGGCTTGAACTGCTGATGCTTGTTTTTCAAAAATTCCAGCAATACCTTGAACTCCAATGATTTGATTCTCTAAGTTTTCAAGAGAAACACCACTATTATTAAGGGCGGTATTTAGCTTAAATACTTCTTGTCCTGTAAGGCCAATTTCCCTTAGATATGTTTGGAATGTTGCACCATTTTCTTCGGTCTTCTTTTGTAGGATGTCAAATATTTGATTGGTAGAAAGTGTTGCGCCATTCAACTCAACCTCTGCCTTCGCAATGTCCTCAAATACCTTAATCAAATCTTGAGCTTCTTTGGCTTGGCCCACCGTTGCGAGTGCCGTTGTAATTGCCGTAGATGCATCAACAGTACCCGCGCTCAACACTTCAATCTGCTTACTTACAATTTCAAAGCCACCGCTCTGTGAGAATATATTGTCAAGCAACTTATAGCCCCGAGCTAATTGCTCAGAGTCTTCATTAAGCAATCCAAGCAAATCAAGATATAATTCTGTGCTTGTAATTGTATCTCCAATGCTAATACGCAAATCTTCGTATGCACTTTTTAGGATATCAAGCTGACCAGCAGCGGTATTAATCTGAGCAGCGGATGCTCGTAATGACTCTGCGAATTGATTGTTCTCATCTGCGGACTCCCTAACGGCATCCAAATTATCGAGAATGCTAATCAACTGGGCAGCAGCCCGTTTGCCAACTAGGTCTGTTGCTCGAGCCACGCTAATGTTTTCATCAGCAAGTTTCTGAAGTGTGTCAATAAGTGGAACCCCGGATTCCTTTAGGTCAATAAATATTCCACGAAGACCCGTACCAATACGAGATGCGGAGAATCCGTTGTCTGCTAGTGTTTGCAGATAACCAGAGGTCTCGGCAAATGTCAATCCAACCTGTGATGCAATTGGACCAATATATTGAATTGCTGTATTGAATGTCTCAAGAGACAATGCACTCGAATTGATTGCTGCGACAAGTGTTTGAGCAGTAGTTGCTGACTCGGATGCAGATAGTCCAAACTGATTGCTAACCTTAAAGACAGTCTCACCAACCTTAGCTAAGTCTGTGCCTAAAGCCTGTGCTGCGAGGGATATCGGCAGCAATAGTGATGGAATCTCATCTGCTGTTGCACCTAGCTTTGCCAAAGATGTTGCCAATCCAGAAACTTCTGTCGCGGTAAATCGTGTCTGTACGGCTGCTTGGCGAATTGATTCAGATAATACTTTTGTCTGTTCGGCATTCGAACCAACAATAGAGCGAAGTTTACCAATAGAGTCCTCAAAGGCAATAAACGCTTGGATTGAACCAAGTGTTACTGACTTAACTGCATTAAATGCAGCGAATAAAAGTTGATAAACCCCAAGGAATTTTACAACATTACCAATAGCAGAACCCCAGGCTCTTGGACTAAAGGCCATCGCAAAGGCTTGACCAAAGGTTCTAGTTTGTTTGGTAGAGTTTGCTTGGGCAATATTGGCCTTATTTATTGTGCTAGATAAAGTGCCGTATCTTTTTGTTGCCGCAGCGAGGTTTGCATTTGCTTTTGATGCATTTGCTGCCGTTGTCTTGGACTGATTGTTGTATTGCTTTGTTACGTTTGTAAGCGTTGTTAACTTCTTAGTCAACGAATCAAACTGCTTTGAAAGCTCTTTCTGGATTTCAACGCTGTTCTTTCCCTGGGCTTGAAGTTTTTTATACTCAAGTTCAAGTTTAGCAATCTCTGCTGTTACGGCAGCAATCCTTTTATTTACTTCTCCAAGTGTCTTTTGAGCCACGATATATTATTTAAAATAACAAGCCTACTTTGTTTTCAACAGATACAGAAAGTTCATTTTCCCAAAGTTGTTCAAACTCTCTAATCGAATCCAAAAATGCTAACTCTTGCCTTAGTTTTCCCTCTGTTAAATATGGTGAGCGGTTCTGAAGATATCCACGCTGTTTAATCTTTCTTGCAATCAAATAAGCCAAGTTCCTTCTGTAACTCAGCTTACTTAATGGGTAGGCGTATGTCTTGTTTCCCCTCCTCTTAATATACATATTACTGCCCTTCCAAGTACCGTTAGATAGCTTCTGCTGAATCCAGATAGATATCGCGCTTATGGAAGGACTCATATTTGTCTTTTCCCTCCCTAGCACCGTATCCACCGCAGCAGCGTATGGCACTCCCGCTAGGTCGATTTCATAGGAAACGGATATATCATAGATGACATCAAACTCCTTGTTTATCTTGTAAGATATCCTAAAGGACTTTGCTTCATTTATGCTTAGGATTTTCCGTACAAGGTTTCCACTTGCTATCTGCCCCCTATCGGATAGGGTTTTAGCCATAGCCTCCTTTACCCTTGACTTCCTAAAATTCCTTGTGAGGATTGCTCTTAGTTGTCCAGCCTGTTGTCGTGCGCTCATACTTCACGCAAGATGTGACCACCACAGCGACCACACACCTTGGTGCTTTGTACGTTACCACACTCAAGACATCTATAGCTTAAAACCTTAGCCTCTTGCTTTTGGGTTGTTTGTGGAGCAACGCTCTCTTGTGCAACCTCTTCCTTTTGCGGAGCAGCCACTTTTTTCTTACGGGGCTTGCGAGCCTTCTGATTCTCACTCATTATGCAATATCTTTAATATAGGGGGACCTTGGTAAATCTATGGAAAAAGAACAGATTGCCGAAGTGAGATTGTAATCGTCCCCCTTTGTGTTTATAATATCTATGTTCTCAAATGAGACGTTAATATCATCGGACCATTGCATCAAATAATCTTGCAACTGACCAATGATAAATATGTTTTCCTCTGATGACTTTATGATTTGAACTGCGTTAAATGAATCAACCCTATCAAAAAGTACAAGCTCAAAGTCTAGTGTGTAAAGAGGTCTATTTAAATCCCTTGAGATGTTGGAGCCAGACGGCATCAAAATCAAAGTGCGGTAATTGAAGGTAATAGATTCGATTTCCTCTTCAGAGCCAACTAACAAGAACTCATTAACCATAGGATGGTTATCAGCAAAATCTTTGATTTGCTCGTATAAGTCTGTTAAGTTCTTCATTTTGCTTTTATTAATTTACAATTTATTTGCCACTTTTGCCCTAAACTCAGCAGCCTTATCAAGTTTTGCCTTCTGGATTAGGAACGAAAGTTCAGGCAATACCGTCTCCATCTTGAGCATATATACGCTATCGTATTTCAACACATCCTCTCCAGCCAGCCGCCTAACAATATTGTACCAATACCATTGCTCCTTGAATTTGTACTCAAAGGTCTCATTTGACGCTTTCAGCTCATCTTCCTCCTCCTCTTGCTTTTCACTTTCGGGGTCGTAGAATACTCCCTTGAAGTCATTGAACAGAGTCTTGTTTCTGTCATCAACAAAATCCTTTAGTATGGACATCGCATCAACAACGTCCATAGACAAAACCCTCTTATCGTTCTCCTTTTCTTTTACTAGGTCTGTATTGTCAAACAGCAAATCCTCTTTTGGCCTTAGGATTAACCTTAATATGCTGTAGTCCAGCAAGTTATTCTGGACACCCGCCTTGCCGGTGAATATCTGCTCAATCATTATAAACTGACCAAGCACTAAATCAAACACATTGGTATAGACATTGAAGTCTATTTTGTTTGGGTCGTACGGTCTTGGCTTTATCGGATATGTTTTTTCTATCTCGTCCAAAGTCCTAACTCTATCTATCACTGGCATAGCCTTTAGCTTTGCCTCAAAGATGGCTGGATTGCGCATCCAATCGGATATGTTTATATGCTCTTGTAAGGTCATAGGAACATTGTTATTCCACCATCTTGTTCCTCCCGACAGCAGTATGCCGTAATCGCTAGACTCATTACCATATCATCGTGCTTACCATCTGTATTGGAGAACTGCATATTCCCAGTAATCGCATTGCGCTTTCCCTTGAAGTCATATAATTCGCGAACTAAGTTATCATTATTCGGAATACGGATGACCTTATCTTCAAACAACTTAATCAAGTTCCTAATAATCTCTGGCTTGGTATTGGCTGTTGTCTGAAAGGGTATCATCTTGTACATCCTGTCATCGTCCACTATCTCCTCAAACAGCAACTCATTGTTGTTGATTTCAAAGTAACAGGCTGACAACTTATTCTCCTTATCGTACTCAAGGTAGAAGTCCTTAATCCTTTGCTTAAATTCCGTAGAGTTCATCCCCTCCTCCTTTAGATTAAACCTATCAATACCAATGACCTCGTAGTCTTGGTTCATAGCCGTAAGGACGGTATAGTCATAGGACACACCGATATCCATTCCGATGTAAATTCTATTGTTAGGTTGTTTGGGGATGTCGATGACATCTTCAACATTACTGAAAAGGGCATCAGCTGCTACAGGACGGCATAAAAACTCTTGGTCGAACTGAGCCTTGGTCATACTCTTTTTAATGCCTAAGACGGTCTTATTTACGTTCTCGTCTTCAAGGTCCAAGTATGTTCTCTTAATGGCTATAATCTCCTCTTGGTTCTCTAGCTCTAGTCCCCTTTGATACCAATCCCAAAACCAGTTCTTCCCATTAAACGTACTAGACATAACGAGCCTACCGCTAGT
>Ga0102814_10001985_pt1 | contig 14041 bp, 13 predicted proteins | sample ColrivemetaGS741_FD_79112 | JGI IMG/M metagenome (GOLD analysis project Ga0102814, IMG submission 79112) | Estuarine microbial communities from the Columbia River estuary - Flood tide ETM metaG S.741 | ecosystem: Environmental > Aquatic > Marine > Intertidal zone > Estuary | place: USA... | reverse complement strand
GTTGAGGAAGCCGTTCGCCGGGTCCAGGATGTCCTGGCCTCGGGCGTGGTAGCTTGCCTCGGCGCGACCGACAACAGGGAAGGTGAAGCTGCGACCCGACCCGATGGTCTGGACGTCAACTTTGCCCTCCATCATGGTCTGGGTCTCGAAGGTGTTCAGGACTCGGCCTGCGTACATCTTCAGGAAGAGAGCCTCAGCGTCACCAGAAAGGTTCTGCTGGCCGAGGAGGTTCGGGCTGGAGTTAGCCATAATTCGTGGAGTCTAAGAGTGGGAGAGAGAGAGGGATGAATGGGGTTGAGCCGCATCCAGATACTTTCCCTTCGCGTCCTCACTGGAGTCGCTCGTAAGCGCAGTGCTGCTACGGGTTTTCTCGGGGATTCGTGCTCAGTCGAATCAGGCGTCAGCCGCGATGTCGAGGCGAACGTCATAAAGCACAATGCCTTCACCGGACTCGAGGTCGACAGCGACCTCAACGGCGACGGCACCAAGCGACTCAAGGTCCGTGGGGCGGACGGCAACGAAGACGTACTCTGCGGAGTCGCAGAAGTCGACAACACCGCCCCAGGTGTCGATGGCGTCAGAGACAGCCGTTCCATCGCGCGAGATCTCGACGGCAACGCCGGGGAGCCAGTTGGTATCACCAGCCGTACGGAAGCCAACGGTGAACGTGGTCGCGTCGGTGGTGCTCTTCTTCTTGTACGCGAAGCGGAGTACAGGGTCGCTGGAGGCGGTGAAGTCCGCGCCAGCGTTCGAGGAGATCGTCAGGGCCGCGTTGGTGCGGTCCACCTTGACGGCTCGGTTCGTGATGAGCTGGGCCTCAAGGGCGTTGCTCGGGTCGAGGGGGGTAGCCATTTATAGCAGGGGGTAGGAGAATGTCCGCGGTATCACGCGGCGGGGGGTGCTTGGCGCAGCCTTCGGGCCACACCAGTGCTTGCAGGAACGCTGATCCCGCCGAGAAGTCCGGCGAGCAGCAGGTCGATGATGGGGTTGCCAGTCAGGGGGCTGCTCTGGGCAACCGCCGTCATGGCCGCGGTACGGTCCTTCACCGTGTCCACGATGTCCTTGGCCGACGCCTTGGAGTCCGAGAGCAGGAGGTCGATAGCCTTCTGGGCCTCGACCTGGACCGTGGCAAGTGCCTCGTCTCGCTCGGCCACAGAACGAGACTCGTCTTCGAGGATCTCAAGGATCTCCTCTTGACGGTCTGCCTCGACCTGTTGGAAGCGGACAAGAGCTTCCCGTTGAACACCAGCGAGAGCCTCGATGTCACCGGGCATGACGCAGGAGACGACGGAGAGGGCAAGGATGGGGATGAGGGTGAGACGGATCATTTGGTACTCCCGTTGATGATGCCCATGGAGATCGAGCGGTCGAGCTTCCGCATGACGAGGTCGCGGAAGGACGGGTCGCTCATACGCTTCGTGTCCGCCAACGCCTCGTTGAAGTCGCTCTCGGTCTCGAAGTATGAGCCAGCGTCACTCGCAACCGTCGAAGCCTGGACCATCGTCTGCCCCGCCCCGCTCTGGGCGATGAGGGACTTGAGGGCCATCGAGGAGATCTCGACGTCAGTCGACGCGAGCTGCTGGTTGACGTTGGCCTTCTGGGCTTCCGTCAGGTTGTCCGCCGCCCACTGGAGGGCCTGCTGTGCGAGCTCCTGCCCGCCGGCTTCCTGGACGACCTTGTTGGTCCGGTTCTCTGCGGCGACGACTTCGGCAGCTAAGAGACGGTCAGCAACTGAGCGGCTGTGACCGTTGGCCTCGAACTCCGCGTAGTGCTCCTCGGTGAACTGCCCACCATTCGCGACGACTTCGCCGACGATGCGGTCGTAGTCCTTCTCGAAGAAGTCATCTACAGACCGTTGGGCTGGAACATCTTCCACCTTGAGGTCCATCTGGACCGGAGTGCTCTCCTCCGTGCCCGCTTCTGACGCGGGGACATCAGCGGGATGCTGTTCTTGTACGGGAGCTTCTTGGACTTGCGACTCTTCTTCGGGCTCGGAAGACTCAATTTCTACGGTGGTCATCAGGTGAGATAGGCAGAGGGAACGGTCGCGGTTTCAATCGCGAGACCGCGGTCAATGAAGGATGTGTAGTAGTTGTCCGCGAGCTCATACCCGATCCGGAGTCCACCCTCAGCACTGAAGTGGTAGTTGTCCTTCCCGGTGTGGCGCTCGGAGATGTTCGTCGGCTGGATCGAGAAGCTGGTGCGGTAGTCGGATCCTTCGAGGGCTGCGGCGATCGAGTTCTGACCCACCATCTGCCATCGCGAGGAGCCGTTCTCGGACTCACCGAGCTCGGGGGTCTTCACGGGGTTCATCACCATGACAGGAATGTTCGTAACAGAACACGCGGTCTCGACTGCGTCGATAAGGTCGACCACCTCTTGGCCGTACTGCTGGGCCGGTCGGTTGTTGGAGCCGTTGTCGGCGAAGATCGGGGAGGTGGACTTGTTGTAGTCCGTACGGCACTCGGTGCCACCGGTCATGATGATGATGCCAGCGAGCCAAGCGTTGTCGCCATCCGTGGTGATGATCTCGTTCAGGGCAGGCTTCAGGTACATATCGTGGAACTGCTCCCACAAGGTGACCTGGATGGCCGGGTTCTCATCCTTCGAGGCGAGGGCGTTGGCCGACCAAGACAGGCGGCGGAAGGCTGCTGCTGCCTCAACAATGGCTGCGCCACTCTGCGCGGAGATGACGAACTTCGGGACGCACGGGCCACCGTCGGCGTCCTTGAAGACACCGTTGTAGACCATGTACTGGTTGAATCCGTAGAGCGCGTTGGTGTCCCGGATGAACCCGTTGGTGTGCTGGTTGAACGAGTAGCCGTCGACGGGGGCAGCACGCTCAGACTGGAGGCCGTGGGTGAACGGACCAGCCGCGGAGAACGTGGCAGCTCCGAACCCAAAGGCGGAACCAGACTGCGCCAGGGACGCTCGGGGTCGGCAAGCACCAGTGGCCCAGTTGAACCCGGAGGTGCCGGTGGTCTGGTAGGTGCGTCCCTGCTTGTCGGCGGCGGTGCCGAGCTTGCTGTACGTCGGGGACTGCACCCAGTACGATTCCCAATCACTACCGCTGCCGGGCTGGGTGACAGCCGTGGTCGAGCCAGCGTGCTCCTTGATGCAGTAGTATTGGTTCGTGGGTCCGGTGCCACCGTTGGCGACCGAATCACCAGGAGAGAAGCCGGTGTCCGCCCAGGGCGCTGCCTCGACCTGATACGTGAACTGGTCCCAGACCTGGAAGAGTGCTCCGGCGTCGGGGAGAGCTGCCGTGAGGTTCGGGTTGAAGGTCCGCTGGAAGTTCTTGCAGTGGTAGCGGTAGTCCTCGCTGACGAACTGGTCTTCGCCGTCGTGCGCGTTGGTAGTCCCCATCGCAAAGGAGTCGCCGATCACGAGGAACACGGGCACGTTGTCGTTGCTCGTGGCGAACCTGACGGAGCCGTCCGAGGTTGAGGTGAGGTTGACTGAAGTCATGGGGTCACTGAGAGGGTTGGGCCGCTTGGCTCATGGCGTTGACGGCGTTCGGTGCGGCCCTCTCTGCGAGAGCCATCATCTGCGCTTGCTGCTGGTCGGCAGCAATTTCTTCGGCAGATTTGAGGAGAGTGTCGGCGTCCAAGCCGACGGAGGTGAAGATGGAGAGAAGGGTCGCACGCTCATCCAGCGCACGCATGACGGACTCCGGGCCGAGCACCTGCTGTGCAATGGCTCCGGCTTGAAGGAGTTTGTTGGCTGTCTGTCCACGACTGATGGCGTCGAGACCCGTGATGATGATCGGCTCCACTTCCTTCGGGAGCTCGGGAACATCCTTACGTGCGAGGACCTTGCTCAACAGGAAGTCCACGATGGGACGCTGGACAGCGGAGGCGAGGGAACTGTAGACACCGCCGAGACCATCCTCGAGCTCCTGGATGACCGACCGAACCTCTTCGGCTGTCACGCGCTCCGCTTGACGCTGATGCGCCATGAGGAATGCAAGCTGGAGTCGGCTCTCGATGGTGACGGCACGGCGCTCGGCCACGCTGAGGTCCGCGTGCTTGTCGAGCCTGAACGCTGAGACGTCCTCTGCCTGACCCTGACGCACCGCCCCGTTCGGAGCCGTGGCAACAGTCCGCGGGGTGATCGCGGCACCGGGCCGGACCAAGAGGAGGGTCTTGGCTGCAACCAGCGCACTCTCCGTGATGGACCTCGAGAGGGCCTCGAGTGACAGCAGGTCGCCGTCGTACTCCTCGATGTAGCCTGAGCCGTAGGACTCACCGGAGATCGCGTTGAACCGCAGGGGGATCAGGGGGAGCTTCTTCTCCGTGTAGACCCGCTCGAATACGGTGACGTCTGCGATCTGCTGGAGGAACTTGTACGACCCGTTGGGCTGTCGGATGGCCCCGGTGTACATGGACACGCTCTTCGTCGTGTTGCTCCCGGTGATCTCGGAGGTGTCCTTGGCATCCGCGAGTTGGGTCCCCTTCGGGACGAGCTCAGCGGCCCGCATCTTGTCGATCATCTGGTGGATGACGACATTCACGAGGTTGCCTTCAGGGTCCCGCTCGACCGTGAACTTCCTCAGGTCCAGCATCTGGACGCCATCGTCCGAGACGAAGACGCACGCATTGCCGGCCACGAGGAGATGCTTCATGGCCTCCGACATGACCGAGCGCCAACCGCCGGTCTCGAAGGAGATCCGTGTGGACTCCTCGATGAGGGAGAGGTTCTTCTCGATCTGGGCCTGGACCTCTGCGACCGTGTCGGCCCCGCCGGCCTGAGTGGCGAGCGCCTTCTTCGCGAAGGGGCTGAGCTGTAGGCGGAAGAACGGGGTGGCCGTAGGGAACAGGCTCAGCGCGAGCTTGGAGCTCAGCGAGTTCACTCCTCGAGCCCCCACGCTCGAGTAGTTCTGCGGGAGCTGGTCGCGACCCGAACCCTGAGGAGGCAGGAGTGCGGGGATCGTCAGCGTCGAGGACCTGTACGCCCTCTGTAGGAAGGAGGATCGAATGTCTGTCCCCTTCCTGTAAAGCGCGGAGAGGTCAATCATCAGATGCGGAGGGAGGGGACCTGGAGGCGGAACTTAGACAACGTAGAAGCACCCGCTGCCTCTTCGACAGCGGGTGACTTGCGTGCCGCCTTGGCGACCTTAGGGATGCTCGCTACCGGAGCGGCGGCTGGCGCTGGCGTCGGCTGAGGTGGAGCTTCTATCTTCGGCGCTGAACACATGGGAGTCCTCCGAGTAATCGGGGGTCGGGAGCTGCGCCCCGAAGTGCTCAGCGATCCATTGGATCACCTGCTGTCGACCCTCGCGGAGGGCTAAGTTCCAGAGCCACGTATGTTGGTTCGGGTCTGGGTAGAGGTCACCTGGGGCGGTGTAGGGGAATTGGTGTACGAGCTCCTTGAGGAGCCCTCCTTCAGGTCGTGCGCCCATTATGTACTGGGAGTGGGGTCAGAGGTGTAGAAATCCACCATCAGCCAGGGCCTGGGGGCCGTGTCCGGGTGGGTGAGGTAGGCCATGGTCGCGTTGGTCATGGCCGCGACTTCGTCCAGATCGTGCTGCTCGAAGGCCGACACGATCCTGTACCAGAGATCCTCGACCTCGTGCTCGTACACACGACCGGGGATCTCGAGGCTCTCGTCGAGGAATTTGGCGGCGGTCTTGTTCCCGAAGCGGGGGCACCCCTTGTAGCCGTCCGTGGCATCGCCGGCCATCGTCTGCTGGAGGTGGAACCAGCGGGCCTCCTCGGGCGTGTGGTGTACCAGAGCCTTGGGGAGCATCTCCGTGTCCAGGTGGATGAACGGCGCGGGGATTGTGAGGAAGTCCTTGTCAAGGCTCACGATGACACCCTGCCCGTCACAGGCAGCAGCCGCGAGGAGGTCGTCGGCCTCGTACTTCTCCTTCATCGTGCATCCAAGTTCGATGATGTACTCCTTCAACCTCGCGTAGCACAGAGGCTTACGGTCGGTGCGGTTCGTCTTGTACGGTCGCCAGACTTGCCGCCTCCAGTTCTTGGAGCCGCTGAGGAACAGCTCGTGGCCCTCCGCGGTGGATCCGAACTCCTCCAGGTCCGAGAGGAGCTTCGACAGGATGCGGTGGAACTTGTCCCTCGCCTCCTCGAAACTTGAGAAGAGGATGTGCTGGTCTGGTCCGAACTGTTCCTCCCGTTCCACGGCCTTGGTGGCGCGGTGCAGGAGAACGTCGGCGTCGATGAGATGCTTCATTGGTGTCAGTGGGTTGAGGCCCAGTTGGGGCCGAAGTGGGTATCACCCGCGAGATCCAGTCGGAGCCCGAGAGCCTTTGAGGTCCGCGTGAACGCTGCGTCCACCGCGTCAGTATAAGCGTCTTGGAGTTTGGGGTCAAGACTGGCTTGGATCTCATCGTGAACGTGAGCCACCATGCACCAGTCCTTGCCCGGAGTCATGCCCCGCTTGATGCACTCCTCCTCGAGGAGCACGGTCCACCAGCGGATGACAGTAGCACCCGCGGATTGCAGCAGAGTGTTGAGCGCAGCGTGGCTGTGCCGGATGGCAACTCGCCGTCCGTCGAGGGACTTCAAGTTCCCCGTGGTCCTGCGGAAATGCTCGAGGGCTTTGAGGAGAGGGTCCATTCCCTTGATCTCGTTCGCGAAGGCCCGACGAATTGCACGCCCGAGGACCCGCGAGCCGCCGTTGATACGGCCCAGGTTCTCGTCCCCACTGCCGTAGAGTATGGCGTACGTGCTTCGCTTCCCCTCGGAGCGTGATACGTTCACACCCTTGACGGTGTTGAATGCGTCCGCGTGGCGCTGGTGAACGTCACCGTTCGCGACCTCGTCCGCGTAGACGCCGCCGTCCCACTTGGCGAGGTAGTGTCCAAGCATCCGGAGCTCGAGACCGCTGGCGTCGGCACCGGCCATCACGTGGCCCTCGTACGGAACCCAGAGGGAACGGATCTCCCGACCCCAAGGCTTGGAGATGCTGCACGAGTTCCCGAGGTTCGGGCGGGAGTGAGCGCACCTGTGGGTGATCGTACCCACGTGAGTGCAGCGCCCGTGGACCCTGCCGTTGACCGCCATGTTCAGGTAGGAGCCCTTGCCGTTCTCGAGGATCCCGATGCGTGCGTTGAGCACGTAGAGCTCCGCAGCCAGCTTGGCCTCGTCGTAGATGTCAGCGAGCTCCAGAAGGATCTCCTCCTGCATGGCTGGACGCATCTTGCGATCGTCCGTAAAGCGGGCCGGCACCCAGCCGTACTTCTTCTCAAGGCGGCGGGCGAGCTCGAGACGACTGCCAGGGTTGAACGGGACGAGGCGGTGGTCGACCATCACGCCCTCATCGTTCCGGCGCTGGGTCCGCTTGCCCGTACGCACGTTGGTCTTGTAGAGCTCCTTGCGGGGCGGGAACGCCTCGTGGAGCATCCGCTCAAGCTCGAGCTTCCGCGGGATCATACGTGCCAGCAGATCCTCCGCGGCCTTCTCGTCGAACCCGAGGCCACGCTCCTCCATGTCGAGGAGCATCAAGGCGAACTTGTGCTCGAGGTCACAGGTCGAGTAGCCCATCGCCTCGGAGTCCGGCATCAGGGGCTCGAGGTACTGGAAGAGCTGGCGTCCCACGACGACATCCTGGAGTCCGTACTTCAGCATCTCGGCGTCGAGCACGGAGAAGTCACCGACGTAGTCCAGCTTCTCATCACCGCCGTCGAGCCGCAGTCCCCACGCTCTGAGCGAGTGGGACCCGATGTTCTTCCGATGCGGGGAGCCCGCGGGCCACAACTCGTAGTCCTGTTCCCGGCGATCGCTGAAGGCGAGGCGGGCCATGACGAGAGTGTCGAGCACCTTCTTCGGCTTGAGGCCGGCGAGGCGTGCGAGGTGGGGAACGTCGAAGCCCAGCGCGTTGTGCGCGATGATGACCTCGGCGTTGTTCAAGATCTCAATCGCGTCAGCGATGGTGCCATCACGGGGAAGGGCGGGGTCGTCGTGGAACCCGAGGACCGGAGAGTCCGTCGAGTCCGCGTCGGCCAACGCGATCATGTGAAGGGCGTGGACGGTCTTGCCGTACCCGTCGGGGTTGTCGACGAGCGCGGTGGTCTCACAGTCGAATACGATTCTCTGCATGGTGGATGATGTCCTGGGCAGCTTGCCCGATGGTGCTGTCGTTCTGAATGTCGTGGTCGACGTAAGTGAGGAGCTCGGTGGTGTTCTGTTCGCTGGTGTGGTCGTTGACGGGTCCATGTCCGGTGCGGTTGATCCCGAAGATGAGACCGCCGCAGTTCCTCTGGACGTAGGCGAGTTCGTTGGCGTACCGCAGATCCGTGAAGACGGCCTTCGGTGGGATGCCGAGCTCCTCGACCCGGCGGACCCAGAAGTCCTCGTCGAGATCCCGCATCCACTGCCCGATATTCTGGAGCTTCTCACGGGTGAACTCAAGGTCCCGTCTCTTGAAATACTCGAGGACGCTGAGGTCCTTCTTGTACACAGGGTCGACGGAGAGGAGCATATCTTTCACCGCATCCCCGAAGGCCACCCGCTCGTACCCGAAGTTATCGACGAGCTCTTGGGCGATTGCATCTTTACCTGTGCCTGGGTAGCCGACGAAGCCGAGAGTGCTCATGCGAAATCCGTCCCGTCGAAGTCGTTGCAGGGAACCATGCGACCGGTCTCGGCCACGTACTTCAGCTTACCCGCAGGACCCGTGGCCCCGCTGTACCTGTTCTTGAGAACGCGCAACGTCGACACGTTACGTACGCTCTCGTCCTCGGTCTGCTGGTCCCGTTCAATCCCGATGACCAGATCCGAGAGCTGGGCGAGCGAGGCGGACCCGCGGAGCTGGGAGAGGGAGACCTGTCCACCGTCCTCGTGCCCCTTGCCTTGCGGGCGCTTGAGGTGGCTGACGAGGAAGAGGACGATGCCTGTCTCCTCGCAGAGCTTGCGGAGCTTGGTCATCATCTCGTCGATGGCCCTCCGCTCATCGTCGGTGTCGAGAGAGGAGACGATGATCGACACGTGGTCCAACACCACGCACCGGACATCCAGTCCCTTGGCTGCGAACCGAATGATCCCGCAGATCTCATCGAAGTCTGAGGACCCGAAGCCATCAAAGACGAAGAGCTTGTCGCCCCACTCCTTGTGCGCGGCCTCGATGAGCGGCTTGGTCTCAGGCCCGTGCTCGATCGTCAACGGCTTGTTCGCGTGAACCGAGTACACCCCGCGCGTCGAGCGGTAGGGGTCCGCCTCGAGAGCGATGAGCGCCACCGACTCCCCGAGAGAGAGGCAGTGCGCCGCGATCTCTGAGCAGAACGTGGACTTACCGACTCCCGAGCCGGCGGTCAGCATGATGAGCTCGCGCCCACGGATGCCTCCCGTCTTCTCCTGGAGACCTTCCCACGGGTAGGGTCCGATCTCGGTGACGTACCGCTCGGTGGCTCGGGTGAGGAGGTCATCCCCGGAGAGTAGGGAGGTCGGCGTGTACCGTTGGGAATCCCAGATGGCCCGGTAGAGCTCGTCACCCCGACGGGCCTTCAGCATATCCGAGGCGTCCTTCAGAGGGAGGCGTGCGATGCGGAGCGTGCCGGGCTCGAAGAGATCCTTGCACTCCTCGACGGCCCGCCGGCCAGCCTCGTCCTCGTCGAATGCGAGGATGACCTCCTCGAAGTTCTGAAGCCAGCGCAGCTCACGTTTCAGGTACTTCCGCGCCGTTCCGGCACCGTGAGGCAGAGAGACCACCGGATATTTTCCACCAAAAACTTGGGCCACGGAGAGGGCGTCGAGCTCCCCCTCGGTCACGATGACCATACGACCATCGGGCCTCACGCGGGTCTTTCCCCAGAGCCCAATCTTGCTCGAGTCACCGAGGGTCACGAACGTCTTGCGCCCATCATCGTCCAGCATCCGGAGCTTCTGAGCCACAACAGTTCCACTGTCATCCTCCCACGAGGCGACCTGCACCTCGCGTCCCTTCCATTGGCCGAAACCGTAGCCGTACTTCTGGGCGATCTTGCGGTCGATGTTCCGATTCCCGATGGGGCGGATCTCGATGCCGGGGATGAGCGTGCTTGAGGCGGTCTTCATGAAGTCGGAGGTGTGGTCAGGGGTGTGGGAGGACCCACCGCTGGGGTGGTGTCCGCAGGAGAAGCAGTGGCCGGAGCCGGTGTCGTCGGTAGCGAAGCCTCGTCGGGCTCCGCACTCAGGGCATTCGTTTCGCGTGTTCTGTAGCGGCATAGTGGGCGATGCAGATGGCGACGGCCATCCCGTCGTGGGGTTTCTTTGAGCGTGGTGTCGGAAGGAGCGAGAGCTCCGGGTGGTGGTGTTCGACGAAGGCGGCAGCTCCGGCCTTGTCGTGTGCGAAATCCTCCCCGAGGACGTACCGCTTCCAGACCCTGGGGACTACGAGTCGGCATTGGATTGCAAGTCCATGCACAACTGCAAGCAGTCCGCCGTAGTTAGAGCCGAAGCGGAACGTCGAGGCCACACCCTGGCCGGGCATGGATGAGACCCGCTCGACTATGACAATGTCGGGAGCCCACTCGAGGAGGAGGGGGTGGAAGGTACGCCAGTCGATAGGCGATCCGGCGTCCTTCCACTCCTCTTTGGGGAGTAGCGGCATCACACGGGCAGACACCGTGCGGGGGGTGAGGAGTGCGATTCCTCCTGTCTGCCCAGGGTCGATGCCGACTACTCTCATGCGAAGTCCATGTCGGAGGCGTCGGAGTCGACGGTGAATCCTTCGGTGTTCAAACCGGAGAAGTCGTCGACGGGATCCGAATCACGGAAGACAGGCTCGCGAACTTGGACAGCCCGGAGGCGTGCCGAGGTGCCGAACTGACCGGCCATGTAGTAACCCGAGAGGTCGAACGAGGCCACAACCTTGGTGCCTCGGGTCATCCGCTTGAGGACTTCCTTCGGGACCACCTTACCGGCGGTGTCCACAACGGGGACGGAGACGGCGACGAGCTCACCGTTGCGACGGCGGTGTGCCTTGGTGGTCAGCTTGAAGTGGACCATGCCGGTGGCGTGGCCCTCGCTGTCCTCCTCATCCTTCATCGGAGTGATCGAAGGACGTCGACCGATCTTCTTCTTACCGAGCTCTTGAGCGTACTCGGTGTAGAGTTCCTCGGCGTCAGCCTCGATGGACTGGATGAACTCCCCGTTCTCCTCGGGATCGAGGGTCACGGTCAAGGAGTACGAGCCGAGCTCGTCGGACGAGTCGAAGTGCTTGGGCTCCGCAAGGGTCAGGAAGTAGGCCGAAGCCTCGGGAGTGAAGAGCTTGGTGCGCTGAACGTAGATGCGTTGGTTGGACATGATTAGGAAAAGAAGTAGGTGGCGTGTGCCAGATTGTCGAGGTTGAGGTCGCCCTTCATGGGCACTTCCGGCAGAACCGTTCCCGCCGGGAGTTGAATCATAGTCTCCTGTCGGAGCTGTTCAAGGATGTCTTGAGAGAAAACTTCAATGTACGCCTCGCGGAGTGTGACTGCGAGGGTGGGTGCGTCAGCGGCGTGGACTGCAAACGAATCGTGGATGGCCTGGAAGCCGACGATGCCGCGGTCGAACGCTGCGTTGATGGTAAGTGTAGCCGCCGCAGCGTCTGCGCTGTGTACCAAATTCGGGGAAATTGCGTTAGAGCTCTTATTCTTGTCCACGATGTCGACGTCATCGAAGACCTGCACCTTGACCCGACGGCCCGCAGACACGGTGATGCTGCGTCGGTTGCTCTTCCGATAACGCTGAGAGATCTTCAGGCCCGTCGGGGCCATCCAGCTCATGTGGACGTTGTGCGCTGCCGCGATCTCAGCGGTCTCCCGCAGGAAGTCCATGACCTTCTTGGCCCCGGATGTCACCTCGAGAAGGGACTCGCGGATCACACGGGCCAGCCAATCGCACGCCTTGTACGTCGACCGGGCCGGGAAGGGCTCGGACTTGAAGTCCAGCCCCCGCACAATCTCGAAGTAGAAGTCTGAGATGTACCCCTGGTGCGAGTGCGGCTGGCTACTGTACGGAACTGTCATACAAATTCTCTTGCTGGCCTTCCGGGGAATGGTCCCGCCGCAGAGCCGCAGCCAAGCGTCCGCGATCTCCGCGTAGTCCCCACCGGAGCGTACCTCGGCCTTGAGCCTCTCGGTGGCTCGGTCCGACACCACCCCGTAGATGTCCGCGGGTGCGTCGGTCTTCACACAGTTCGTCGCCAGAGCTCCGATGGGATCCCGGAGCATGAGGCTCATGCATTGGAGACCGTTCGCCGTCCCGTCCATCGCGATGGGAATCTTGGACTCGAAGGAGAGGCTCGGGTTCTGGAGGTACTCGCCGGCCTCGAGGCACCACGCCAGGAATGCCCACGGCTTATCGGCCTCGGCCCACCAGCGGCACTCCAGCGGGTCCTCGTGGACTGCGATGATCTCCTCCCTATGGTCGTGCGCCCATTGGACACGGTCCTCGAGGGACACCTTGTCCTCACCCCAGCAGTTCGCACCGTGGATGAGGAACCAGTCCGCCGCTGCCTGTGTCCCGAGGGGACGAGCAACGTGGAACCGGGTGAGGCTCCGCTCGTAGTCCGGACCCTGCGGGTTGAGAGCCGAGGACTGCGGGTAGATGCGACCACGGAAGTCGATCCCGTGGACGAAATAGAAGGCACCCTTCTTGTCGTACAAGTCGGCGAAGAACAACGTCCTCCCGTAGGTGGCACGGAGACGATCCCAGGCGATCCGATCCCTGGAGTAGCGGCGCATCGCGTTCGAGTAGGCGCGCCAATCATCCCCGCGCTCCTCCTTCACCTCGTCGCCGGGGTAGTCCGGCTTCACGGGAGCTTCGACCGGCGGGATCTCGAGCTTTGTGTACGAGCTCCAGCCGGCCTCTACGGCCTCGCGGAAAACTTCGAGCACCGCACCGTTCACCTCCCACTGCGTGGACTGGAGGTGGTTGAGGGCCTTGTAGACGGACGGGCAGTTGGAGTCCTCCATCCCTCGGACCTGCACCGAGGACCGCGTGGACATCACCGGCTTGCGGACCACGAGGTTCGCGTAGAATCCACCGTCATGTACCCCGGTCCAGGGGAGCGGCGGTTCTGTGATGGGCAGCGAGAGGGGCGTGACCTCAGCGTACATGGCCTCGACCCCCGCGAGATTTTCGAGGAAGTCCTGTGTAAAGCGGACGTATACGGAGTTCTTCCTCCGGCCACGTACGCCGTGGTTCACGATCCTCTCGGACTCGAAGATGTCAGGACAGGCGTTGAGGAGCAGCTCGAGCATCGTGGTCCCCATGAGGATGTTCTCCTCTTGGTTGAACGGCTCGACGTAGGTGTGGTCCGAGGAGTTCTTGATGCTCGCCAGAACCTCGCGGTACTCCCGGCTGTTCCGCCTCTTGAGCTTGGGAAGCCACTCACGCACGAGGCCCATCATCCGGGGGTTCGCCTTCGTCAGGCTCTTCATGTAGTAGAAGTCACCGATGGCCCGCCCCACGGCGCGGCGGGTCTTCGTGATCGTCGAGCTCCCGTTCTTCGCGATGTCGTTGATAACACACTCGAGCGTGATAGCGGTGAGGACCGTGACGTCGGCCTCCCGCATGAGGGCTTGGACCTCCTCTCTCGGAGTGTACGCCTCCTGTCCCCGCTTGCGCCACGAGGAGGTCTTCGAGAACTTCCGAGCGGAGATCAGCAGCCTCCGCGAGATCTCCGTGAGGACGGCAGCGCCCGGCCCAGTCTGTGTGAAGAGGCCGAGCTCCTTCATGGACTCGGTCCTGGTTGGTCCATCTACCCGTCTCATGTCGAGGGCGAGGGCGTAGATGTCGGCGTCTGTTTCAGAGTAAGTCATGAGAGGTGGTTGAGGGCGGCGATGTCCGCGGAGGTGGTGTGTGTGTAGGCCAGGGTGGTGGCGATGTCGGTGTGCCCCATCACCGCCTGAACGGTGGGCAGGGCGACCCCGGCATTGATGAGCCGCGTGCAGAATGCGTGGCGGAACTGATAGGCTTGGACCCTCGGGAACTTGCGACCGAAGGAGTCGGCGAAGGCGCGGACCAGCGAGTCAGGGAAGAGTCTACCAGTCCGCCCCTCCAGCATGGCGATGATCTTCTTCGAAACCGGGACCAGCCTGGAGATCTCGTAGCCTCCC
>Ga0102814_10001981_pt1 | contig 14049 bp, 13 predicted proteins | sample ColrivemetaGS741_FD_79112 | JGI IMG/M metagenome (GOLD analysis project Ga0102814, IMG submission 79112) | Estuarine microbial communities from the Columbia River estuary - Flood tide ETM metaG S.741 | ecosystem: Environmental > Aquatic > Marine > Intertidal zone > Estuary | place: USA... | reverse complement strand
TGGCAATTGGAGCATTTTCACCAGTCTATAAAGTATTAGCAGAACAGGATGGTTGGTTTAGTGATGGACCATCAGTAGCTGATATGACTAATGCTATAGGATCTATATCTCATGCTATTATAGAATCAGCTAAGATATTCGCGTTAAATTCAACAGCATTCAACGACCTTTATCCTAGTGCAGATTGGGGAGCAGGTGTTGGAGCAGCAATTGGAGCATTTTCACCAGTATTCGAGATGTTATCTGGTAAGAGTTGGTTCGCTAGTGATGAGAAGGTAATACAAGGAATGGTCACTGGTATTAAAAAGATATCAGAGGCTATAATAAGTTCTGGTGAGATATTTGCTGGTGCTGACCCAGAAATGTGGAAGAAAGAAAATGTACCATCAGCAGATTGGGGAGCGGGTGTGGCTGGAGCAATCGGAGCATTCAGTGAAGTATTCACAATAATGAGTGAGACTGGTGGTGGATGGTTTGGACCAAGTCAAACAGAAGTAGCACAAGGACTAGCAAATGGAATAAAAATAATAGCAAGAGCTATAAAAAGTGCTGGGTATATATTAGGAGGAGTTCCAGAAGATATGTGGAAATCATTTCCTAGTGCAAAATGGGGTAAAGGAATCGGACAAGGAGTAAATTCATTTTTAAATATATTTGATGATCTTGATGATAGAGGATACTCAGCAGTATCATTTAGTATCTACACAGGGATATTGGAAAGTGGTGTTAGGTCAATGGCATCAACAGCTAGAATATTATTTGAAAATAAAGAAAACTTCACAGTTAAACTAGATCCGGATTTTATAGAAAACATATCTAAAAATGTAATAGGGTTCGCTGATTTGGGACTAGTACTTGATCAAAAGTTAACATACATGGTAAAAAAATCTTCAAAAAGTGGTGGTCTTCTGGGAATGGGGGAAACAACAACCACGGAAATGGTCAAAAGTACCAAAGATATGGGTATTGTTGATAAAGTTGCATATGCTATGGTCAAAACAGCAAGAATATTATATAATGGAAGAAAGTTTTTCGAAAACGATATAGATCCAAACTTTATAAAAAAACTATCTAAAAATATAATAGACTATACTAGATTAGCTGAATATTTAACAAAAGTACAAGAAAAGGATTCTGGTATGTTTGATGGTATTGGTAACGCATTTGGATTAAATAGTGATCCAATAATGAAGATTGCGAGTGGTATGGTTGTTTTAGCGAAATCATATGATAAACTCTCTACATCATTTGAGAAATTCGGAGTCGCTTTAGAAAAAATCAACATGGATAAGTTAAAAGAGATTAAATCTCTACAAACTGACCAATTAGCAAATGATTTAAGTAAAATTAAAAGTGAACCAGAAAAAGGTGTATGGTCGAATATAAAATCAACATTTGGACTTGGAGATAGTCCAACAGTCGGAGACTCTAAAAAGGATAAAAGTAAAATTGATGTTTTTGATAAAGGTAAATATGGTAAAAATGGTAGAACAGTACCACAACAACTTGATTTATTAATAAGTTTATTAACAAGTATCGATAACTCGACAAACACAATAGATGAATTTTTGGAATCACAGGTTGGTGGTAAAATTAAGAATGGACCACCAGAATTAAATAAATAATTTTTAAAACAAACGTAATATTAGTAATATAACAACTATGAATAATATATCATTTTTTAAGAAATTGAGGCTTTTCAGAACTTATAAGAAGACACTGAAACAAATAAGCACTGAATTAGAAGGTAGATTTAACATAAGAATAGATAGTGCGTATAGAATATATACGGTTCTTAATATTCCAGAAGATATAGTGGGAGAATCTTATTCACTAAAGAAATCTGATATTGATAGAATTTCGGAAAATTTCATAAAGGAATATGTAACAGAACTATCAAAGTTCTTAACATCAAAGGATTTACAAGAATTAAACAGGGTTTATAAGGTTGATAAGGTAGACAAATACTCATATTTAATCATTGTTGGATTTTCATTATTCAAATCAGATAAGTATTATAACAACTTGTATTATCGAGTAATACCTGTATCCGTTATATTATCAACTATTTTACTATTTTTATTTCTTTAAATAGTAAACTTTTCAACTATACCTTTTATAATATAAAAACAAACATTAAAAACAATGGATAGATTTTACGAACTGTCGGAAGACACTATTAGCGACTTTTATGAGATTTTCAATAAAAAGTCATTTCCAGTTTCTATGAAATTTCAATTTCAAGGAGACCAGAAACAAAAAAACATAATCAGCATAACTAAAGTACCAGATAAGTATGCAGCAATCTTAAACAAAGAATTACTAATCTCGATAAACGAAGATTTACTTTCTGCTTATGATGAAGAATCAATTACGATTTTATTCGAACAAGAAATTGATAAGGTTAATATCAATATCGAATCTGGTAAAATAAAATTGGTTAGAACAGATTTAAACACATTTTCTGGACTAGTCAATAAGTATGGAGTAGAAAAAGTAGCAAGAGCTAATAAGGTTGAAGAGTTATATCAACAACAACAACAAGATGCTACTAGTGATGAAGAATTTATAGTATAAATAAAACAAATTACTTATAAAAACTATAAATAAAACTAGATAAAAAATAATAATTAATATGACACAAAAAATCGAAACAAATGTTATTAAACCAGAAGTCTCTTTCATGGAAAATGAAATAGAACAATTGATTTTAACATCTGAAAATGAATCAGCTTTGGATTCTAAAATACAAGAGATAAATGATTATATGAATAATAATCATGGTAAAGGTAAAACATCAGAAGAAAAAGATGAACTTTATAAAAATTCACAAATTCTTTGGCAAGAATTAGCAGTAGTTTTAAGAGATGCTAAATACAACTTTCACTTAAATAGAAAGCAATATAAATTCTTAACAGATTTAATTCTTAAAACATTAGAATATGATGTGAATAGTGTTTTCTTCGCTATCGAATTAACTGAGTTATTAGGTGGTATGAAAGGAGCAAAATACTCAAATGATGATGATTTAGTAGCTTTCCCAGTTAACGCAACTGAGATTACTTACATTTATCACTTGATATCTGAGTATAAGATTAAAGGACTTACCAATAACGCTTATTACTTCGCACAAGTTCTACGTAGAATTGGAACAATCAGTAAAGTATTTAATTACTATGATGCAACTGCTAAGAATCTTTCAACTACAATCCAAGATTGGGTAGTTTCTTTTGAAGATGGTGTTAGTGCACCAACTAAAGATATCGAATCAGAAGTTGTTGAATCTGAGCCAAACAATTAATTAAATTAAATTAATTATAAAAAAAGCCATCAAAATTTTGATGGCTTTTTTTGTTTTAATAAACAGGTGTTATTGGTATAAAAGGACCAATAGGATCAATAGGTCTATACGGATCCGTTAAATCTTTTAACCCTCTTATCTCGTAATTCTTTTTATCTGAATAAATACTACCATACCCATTATCAGATGTAACTTCAATCACTAAGAATGGATCTATATTTGAATCGATTGTGAAATTAAATGGTAATAAATCACCACCACTTCTAAATTCATTTATAGTTTGAACAGGCTCATAATCGATTTGTTTCCACTCTGTAACATTTAACCAATTACCTGGATCTAAATTAGGACTAGAAACTGATTGAGTACTACCCAACCCACTATAAACATAAAAATCTCTTCTATACTCAACTATATTAGTTAAATCATAAACAACATTAACCGACCAAATACTAGCACTCTCATATTTTCTTGGGTTTTTTACTCTATTATTATCAATAACCGATTCGTATAATTTATCATAATAAATGACTTTATCACCAATCATATAGGTTGTAAAAGGAGCCCATTCTTTATACGTTTTATACGTTCTTATCTTAATGTTAAAATAATCAGGTGAAACTAGATTAGAACCATTAAAAGCTTTTGGTTTTCCCAATAATGAAGTTGATGGTATTATCTCAGCACCAACACCAGGTATTATTGAATAAAAGTCAAGAACACAATTATAGACAGTCGAACCACTATTAACCGGTGATAAATAAGATTCATTTAATTTAAATGTAACCGGAGTCATCTCTTGTTTAATATTAGTTCTCCTAACATCATGAACTTTATGTATAATATACGTACCATTATTAATATAAGATTTACCAGTTATATCCATTATCTTATGTGTCAATGGAATTATATTTCTTTTAAGCCAATATTTTAATCCTTGTAATTTTATAATAATTTCATCCACACTATAATTAAGAACATTATTACCCTCTTTATCTGTTATAAAATAGGTTAAATTAAATAGGTTTGTGCCATCAAATTTATCATTAGGCATTGTATGTTTAATGAAATCATTTTCTTCCCAACCATCAACACTATTATCAAATATATCAGGTATCTCAACCTTAAATAGCTTGGAAAAATTTTCAGAAGCTGGATCAACATTCCTATAATATTCATTCAGTTGTAAATCATTATACCCAAAGTAATTTATAGCATTTATAATAGACTTATAAGCTCCAATATAAGGGTATATCAAATGTCTCATCATCAACATTTCCTTTCTCTTCATATTAAGATAAGGCCAATCTATACCACCCTCCAATATATCATATTCCTTAAATATGAAAACTTCCTCAGGACCAATAAGTATACCAACATTACCCAACTCTACTTTAAATCTAATATCCTCTTCTTCTGTTTGACCATAAGTAGTGAATCTACCAATCTCCCTATCAATAACCTTTATGTTTAATTTAAGATATGTTGTATTTCCAATAGTAGGATAATCAGATATAGCCGTATTTTCATATTCAATGAAATCATAATCCGGATTAAAGAAATCAACAACTAAAATTTTAGTATAAACCTCTCTAACCTTCAAAAGAATACCATTATTACCAGATATATACTGGTTTTTATTATTAACACTATCTTTTAAATAAATAACAATATGTTGACCAGGTTTTAATCCCTTCCCAGTAAATGTTTCACTTGATGATTCTAATATTTTTAATTGTCCTCTTTTATTCTCATTATTAATATCCAGAGTCTCAAGTATAATATTATTCATAGAATCAGATATAATATCAAAATTAATTTCTTCTTTCTTATATAATTGTAATATAGATCTTAATGCCCCACCATTCTCAGACTTAAATCCCAAGAATAATTCCAAAGGCTCAACATCAGACGATATATCATCTTGGTCATCAATATAACTTAGTGTTTGCTCAACAACATCAAAAATTGTTTGTTGATATTGCGGTAAATATATCTTACTAATATCTTTATTTGGATATTTATTTAATACTATTTCAGTTAATGGTCTAGGACCAAGATATGAATATGAACCAACTGTGGTTCTATCTAACTGATCACCCTTAAAATCATACATAAAGAACTGACTAACATTATCAGAAAGCCATCTCCAATAATATTTAACCGTAACATCACCCTCGAAATTTTCTCTAGGTCTTCTTATATAATCTCTTGTTTTTAACCATATACTTTCCCTTTGCTCATAATTCACATCCAAAGTACCATATTGATTATCCTCAACGGTATCATATGTTTGTGGTAATAAATTTATTACACCACCCAATTCAACCTCAACCTCAACAACCGAATTTATAGAAGGTTGTATAGACCATATTGATTTTCTCTCAGGATTATAAACTAATTTAGTAGTTTGTGCTGCCATAGGAGCTGTGTACTTAACAGTACCATCAACACCATCCAATACTAGTATATTATCCAATGATAAAGATGATAAATAAACATCACCATCAAATTGGTTAATCATTAAATAACCATAATTAGCAACACCGGTTTGGAAATAGATATTAGTATCCAAATTCATTCTAGTAAAACTTGTAGATGAATCAGATAAGTTCATCTCACCAGTAATATTATTAAATATTACATCATTAAATGGTTGTGGTGTCAATGAAATAGATTGAGCAACACCATCATCTATTTTCCATAAACTAGCGGAACCATAAACATATATAGATTCATTAACAGGTTCGTAGAATATAGAATGTGTTAAACCTAATACACCATAACTTGTTTGTATAGTTCTATCACTATTAACTCTAAGTACAATATCACCATCCATAGTACAATACATATCACCCTCAAAATCATTAAAAACCATTCTACCACCACTAGTAGCCCAACCAGGTAAGTATCCACCAGTGGTTAGACTATAAGGAACAGATGTTAAGTTATTATATGACCAAATATCAATTCTTGTTGAATCTTCATAAGTCACATAAACATCACCATTTATTGGATTAATCTCTAAATCACGAGCAGTTGATGTCGTCATAGAAATTGTATTGATTAATGTATTAATAAGAGGATCAACAACAAAAATACTGTTTTTAGACAAACAATAAAGATAATTATTTATAGGGTTAAATTCAACCTCTATACTTTGTGTATTTCCTGGTAAATCAACTGATGTTATATACTGACCTAAATAAGCATCTATGACAACCAATTCATCCCCATAAGCATACATAGAATTGGATAACTGAACATATTTAATATCAACTAACCCAGTAGTACCAGGGAATGAGTTTAAATCATAATTATTAACTACATATGTATTAACATTATATGTTAAGGAGAACATCTCCAGATTAAACGAACTCAGTGGTAGACCAGGTGTAGCACCATCCAAACCACCACCAAACATACCACCAACGGATTGTGTCGGAACAATTATTGGTTGACAACCAGTTTGACCAAATCCATAATCAAATGCTAATGTAACAAAAGCTGATGAATTACAGATACTATCAGTTAATCCCCAGAAAGGTCCTTGATAACTCAAGTTCAGTATTTGAGGGTCTAAAAATTGAATATTAAAATCTTGATTAACATATGGATAAAAAGTATTATTTATAGCAAATACCATACCCGTAGCGAACCCAGAATCTTCAAATGATGTTAGTGATGTCTCAGGTAATAAAACCTCGTTAGAAGCTATTAACATACCATGATTACCTAATATCTTCTCAGTTATTATATAATCTGTTAAACCTGGTATATTTAATTTACCAGTAGTTATTGTATAGTCCAATCTTCTATCTAAATCTTTAATATCAAATTTCAACAAATTATTAATATTTGTTACAAAAATCTCAAAATTAGCTAGTGTTTCAGCATGCTCAACCATCCAAGCTGATAAAGTAGCTGGTATATCTGGGAGCAACCCACTATAAATTGTTTCTTGTGAGTAGTCATTATCATTTATCCTTATATTTAGGAAAGGACCCATATCAGTAAATAAAACCCTAGAGTGTTCGATGTGATAATCAGCTGTTATACCAACCTCGACACTATTTATATCAAGTGGTACATTAGGATATTCTGTTCTTAGAACAATAGAGTTATAAAAAACAGAGGTATAATTACCAATATATTGTAACTCAACTAATATACCTAGAGATAAGAGTCTTAAATACCACCTACCCAACCAATTTCTCAGTGTTCTATCGATTGTTCTCTCCATATCTATGATAGAGCCGGTGTATATGAATGAAACTTCCTCATCATATATCATTTTATTAATCTCAACCTTTATACCAAATTCATCAATATCAGTAAATACTATATTATATTTGAAATTTTCAGATATATCATAGTTTAGCTCATAATTTAGTTGTTCAGATACTTCAACTAACCTTTCAGAAGTTTGTAACTTACTACCAATAGAATATGTATCACCAACTTCTGATTCGTAAAAGTTAATTTCAGCATAATCACTAGGATATATCAAATCAGCTCTCAATATATTATTCTCATAAAATAAATCAATATTAAATATTTTAAGATCTTCTTTATATTTTTCAGCAGATGAAGCTAATGTAACAGAAGAAGAAGAAGTCCAACCCATATCAAAATAATATCTATCCGTTGTTAAGTATATCTGAGATGATAATAATGACTCTATAACTGTTGATTGGTCAACTTTAACATATGTAGGATTCGACCAATAATTTGTATCTAACGGATTAACAAACACGGTTGATTGTGATGCAAAGCTTTGTGTATAACCCTGTACACACTGGTATATTCTATTATTAAATAAAACTTGTGACTGTGTAGCATAATATGTTAATTGTGTATTACCGGTGAATGTTGGAATAGGAGAAACTGTTAAAAAGTTTTGGTTATTAACCGATCCTATAATCTTAAACTCCGTACCTGGTTTTAATATATGTGGGTAATTAAAAACATTACTTATATAAATTAAACCATCACTAGTTATATTCATACCACCCTCATATACTTTAGGTATATCAGTTTTAGTTATAACTTCTATTATAAAATTAGAATTCGTAGGTAAATTACCTGGTGTTGTTGAATACTCAAAGTGTACTTGATCAGTAACATCAATATTCTCAACAGTAACTATTGATTCATTCAATCCAGTATTTACTAAATTTAGCTTCTTACCAACATAATATTTATCATAGAAATCTGGCTCAGACCAACCGGATAGATTGTTATTATACAGACTATCTATATAATTATATACACCAACAGCATTTATACCTGATATCGTTTTACCAATATAACTATTTGAATCAACATACGAGGAATAGTAAGTACTTTCAAATGTACCATTATCCATCTCACCAATAATCATAATAGCATTCTTCTTACTACCAATAACAGCGTATGTTTGGTTAATACTAGTAAACTCAAATAAAGGGCTATTAAACTTAATAAGTGTTCCTTTTGGAAATTTTGATTCAAAATCAATACCATATATCCACTTAGAGTAGAATGATGGATCATTATTAACCGGCTCGATATTTATTATATCTTGATTATCATACTTAGCACCATATAAGTGCAAACCATACTCATTAAATAATTGAAACTTCTTAGTTGTTAATTCACCCGGAAGCTCAAATTCAAAGGATGGTATATTTTCCATCGTATAAAGACCATAGGTCTTAAAAGTATCGGTTGAATTTTCATGAAAGAGTATATCTCCTTCAAATCTATCGTTTGATTCACTATAATTAAAGTTTAAGTAGTCTCCTTCTTTATTGAAAAATACAAGATTCTTATGATTTGACATCTATTTATATTCCGGTTTTGTTTATATATTAATTTTACATTTCTTGGTAGGTGAAATTAATATATATGTTATGAGAAGAATTGATAGCTATATGGAATTTATAAATGAAGAGTTCTTTAAAAAGATGTTTAATAAGAAAAAATCAAAGACATCAAAGAAATCGAGATTAGATTCCTGTCTATTTAATATTTTAGAATTTCTAAAGGAGAATGGTGTAAATGATTGGAATGACTTTATTAATATGTCACAATTTGATAGACAAGTTGTTGATCAAATAATTGACCATGAAGTTAAAAACTTTGAAGAACTAAAAGAGATTAAATTTCTTTTAAAATTAGAACTCGCTGATGTTAGACAACTTAGAGAATTTTTATCAGAGTATGAAGAAACAGAAGAGTATGAGAAATGTGCTCAGATAGTTAAAAAAATAAGTAGTAAATGATGAAACACTTAAAAAGATTTAATGAGGGTGAAGAGTTCAACTGGGATGATGTTCTTAAAGATCAAAGATCCGGTGATAAATGGGAAGAACTTGAAAAAGATATTATAACTATCGCTGAAAAGTACGAAGGTGATTTCGGAGTTGACTCATACGGAGTTGTAGATGCGATGTACCAAGTACTAGAAGGAATGTACCAAAAGAAATAATTAAAACTATGAAAATTAAAAGATTTAACGAAGCTAAAAAAGAGGAAACTCAAGAAATTACATTTGACGCTGAACAACTGATTGATAAAGATGCGGAACCTGGATTCACAACAGATGTTGAAGATCAAGAAAAACTTGATAAAGTATTCAATAAAGAGATGGATAAAATTACTAAATTTGAAAACTTCATAACAATAAACATTGATAATGTCGAAAATATCGAGGTGGAGAATGAATTAGAAGAGAATGAAGAAAACACAGGTTGTAATTGTTGTGATAACTGTACTGGAGAACCTGGTTGTGAATGTTGTCCAAATTGTGAATGTGGTGAAGGAGGTACTGATGTTATAAACTTCTCTAAATTCAATGGTGAAAATGAAACTGAATAATGATACAAAAATTTAATCAATATAAAGAAATATCAGAGAATCTAAAATACCATTTAGATAATTCTAAACCTATAACTGAAAATGTTTTTAGACCTGGATCAGATTCTTTTTATGAAGTAATAAAAGAAGCTAGAAAGTTATTCGATTCTAATAGTGTTGAATTATGTGATGTGGATAAAGAATTATTTGAATCAACTGATATTGGTAGATTTGGTATGTTCAATGGTGAATTAGTACCACTTGATTTACCAATAGAAAATATTCAAGAATTGAATGAAGCAGAGTATAAGGGTAAAGAAGTTAAATTAAACTATCCTAAAAGAGGTGGAACTAAGAAATACCACGTTTATGTTAAGAACCCAAAAACTGGTAATGTTAAAAAGATTGCTTTTGGTGACGTTCATGGTGGATTAACAGCTAAAGTTAGTAACCCAGATGCTAGAAAGAATTTTGCAGCAAGACATAAATGCTCAACCAAGAAAGATAGAACAACTGCTGGATATTGGGCTTGTCGTCTCACGAAATACGGACATCTTTGGAATGGGCGAACCTACCCTGGGTATTGGTAGTTATTAGTGGAAAGTTATTTATAGAATATGAAATACTTAAAAAGGTTTAATGAATCGGTTAGTGATGAATCAATAAATGCCATTGTCGATGATGTCAGGGATTGTTTCTTAGAACTTAATGATTTATGTAATGTTAAAATAGTTCGTAATGGTAATTTCCAAGAGTGGTATAAGAGTAATATAAAACAGTTACAATTCAATAAAGGTATCGAAGGAGGAATTGACGGAGCAGTTACCGAACAAATACAAGTTACTCTTGGGTTTGATCATACTGTTGCTAGCTTAGATAACATGAAAGAGACCGATTGGGGAGTTTCATATAGACCTGTAATAAACGGAGAAGAGATTGTAGAAGAACTGGTTGATGCTATTATAAAATGCGAGGGTTATACTGGATTAAAGATTAAACGAGCTGAGTTGAAATGGGTTAACGCTGGTGAGTGGGGACAGAAAGGTAAAGAAGGTTTGGGTCCAGGTATGTTGGGTAAAGTATTTAAACCGGATGGGATGGTGGGTCCGATACATAACCCAACAAAGGGACATTACTCAACCGATATATTAACAGACTTTATTTTAAATAAGGGTGATAGATTGAGATACCTAAAGATAGAATATGAATTATGAAACACTTAAATAAATATAAAGTATTCGAAATCGCCAAAATCAAGGAAGTAACTTGTGATAACTGTGATTGGAATTGGGAAATTGAAATAAATGATGATAGAAAATATTTATGTCACCAATGTGGATATGATAATGAATTAAAAGAATTTGATATGAAAGCTTTGAAAGAATGGCAAAATGAAAATCCAGATGTGGAATTACCATTTATTGAAGAACAGATATCAGAGAATATATTTATCAGAGAATTTAAACAAGAAACTGATTCAGGTGAATTTATGTGGCATCGTGATAGGGAAGATAGAATCATCGAATCTATAAATGAAACAGATTGGATGATCCAAATTGACAATCAATTACCAAAGGTTATTGAGGGTAAATTAATAATACCAATGGGTGTTTACCACAGATTGATAAAAGGTAGTGGTGATTTGAAGATCAAATTAACTAAGAAATAATCTTATTAATTCGAAATTCTCTCTTCTCTGATACACCATGTGGTTCAACTAATAATTGACCACCATCAATCGATATATCCCAATATGTCCCATCTTTCTTATCAATTAATACCAACTTATCAATAAACATATAACCCTCATCATTTACAGTAAATGAATCAGAATCATCTGAACCTTTAATAACCATTGGGTAGTAATTACTTTTACAGGGTATTTTCTTCTTTACCATCTAATAAAGAATCTATTTTTATATCACGTTGTAATTGTTTGTATTGTTTATAAGATGTGGATGATTGGTCACCATCTAATATAAATAGAACCTTTGAGTCACCCAAACTATAAGCTAAATCATAACTAACCAACATACGTGGGTTAAATGTAGCAATAGATGTAATCTGTTGTGAAACATTCTCAACATTAATTTCACAAGAATCAAATAAACAAATACGATTATCATCAAATTTCATATAAGGATCTAAAAAAACATCATAATTCATAAGGTGTCCAAATTGATAGGGTATTCCATTAAACTCAACAACCTTAGAATCATTCATAGGCTGAAAATGAAATTGAGAGCTATCACCCAATGAATTTGCCATTTGTGTATTAGTCACTAGATATTTATATCTATTATCAAAATAATTAATACCTAAAAAATTAATTATGTCATTAACTGATTGGTGTGTATTAACAGTTTTAGAAATATCTACATAATCAAACTTAGATGTATCAAACAATTCCTTCAATATTGATTTATAAAGACTTTGATTCATCTCATTTCTAATGAGTTTTAACATCTCAGCATCATAATCAATATTAAAATCTTGTTTAAATTCAATAGGAACAGCCACACTAAATGTAGTTGTAGTGAAGTTTTTTAAGTTTTTATTAATAGAAACGTATGGTTGTGTAACTATTAAGTCATCCTTAACACTCTCAAAAATATCAACTATCTCATAATTCGATTTCGACATCCTTATTATTAATTTTTTCTCCCGTTTCTGGGTCATAATTCATAATAAGTAACTCAACACCTTTAGCTTGTTCTTTCTTATTATCAGAATTATTTCCACCATGAGCAGAACTTCTAAATACTTCCTTTTCAGTCCAAATATATTGGTCTCTTGGTAATAACTCTTCCAATAGGGGGAAATAATAGTATGACAATGACCATCTAGATTTAGATTTTTTAATCAACTCCAATAATCTTCTATGAGATTCTGGTCCAAATACACCCTCATCATCACAACCATACCAAAATAGTCTTCTAGCATCATCCTCTCCCTTAGCCTCATCAAATCTAGCATAAGGTGGGTCTAAGTATAAATACGTATCTTCTGAATCATATTTAGTTATTAACTCTTCAAAGTCAATATTATAGAATCCAGTGATAGACTCCAATTTATCAGTATATTTATCCTTATTCAATTTATTGATAAGTGTTTCTAATTTTAACTTATCATTAGTTTTCTTATATCCATTAAATCCAGCACCACGAGGATAAACTGAGTTGTGAGCTGATGTTATAAGAAAAGCATAAATAGAAGCTTTCTTAAAATCACCAATTTCAAAATTCATATCATCCAAGAAATCATTCTTTTGATATTTCTTATAAATTGCTTTATAGAAATCCCATTTCTTTATAGGATCTGTTTCATCAGTTTTAAGTAAAGTATTTTTAAGAGCTTCTAAATATCTAAGAAATTCTTTAGGGTTTTGACAACACTTATATAAGTTCACCTGGTGACGATTCTTATCATTATAGATAACTTCATCGAATTTAAGATTTGGGTCGTCCATATACGTTGCCATAGACCCAGAGAATGGTTCTACATAAGTTTTAATCCCATCTTTTGGGATTTTTGAATTAATGAATTTTATGAAAACATTTGAGGATTTACCTCCGAAATATGATATTACTGACATAATTTATTTTATTTTATTTTAATATTTGTTCTAAACCTACTCTTTTCTCACCTCTTAATTCTCTTCTAACTTCCATTAGAATTTTACCAAGATGATTTTTACCTTTACCATTACAGACTCCCCAGAAAGTATCTTTCCAAGTATTACCCTCAATTAACTCTACATCACCAGTTGATAGTAATAATTCTCGAAGAGTTGAGTTATTATTGAATTTTTCTCTAACACCCCAATTCATAAATTCTAACTTTTTAGAATCCCAATCTTTTCTAAGTTTTACTCTTTCTCCTAACTTCTTAACAATATTTGGACTTTC
>Ga0102814_10001980_pt1 | contig 14051 bp, 12 predicted proteins | sample ColrivemetaGS741_FD_79112 | JGI IMG/M metagenome (GOLD analysis project Ga0102814, IMG submission 79112) | Estuarine microbial communities from the Columbia River estuary - Flood tide ETM metaG S.741 | ecosystem: Environmental > Aquatic > Marine > Intertidal zone > Estuary | place: USA... | reverse complement strand
GACTCGGGCGAACGATTTCTTTTCCGCAATCACCAGGCTGACGGCAACCTGGCGATCGATGGTGCTACAGCCAGGGCACGCCGCTCGATCGTCAGGCTGAAGCGGTCACAGGCGCCGTCGCGGTGGCTGGCTTCAGCCTGGTAGTAGCTGGCGCCTCGCCTGTTCAATGATGTTGAGTACAGCGGGGTGTTTTAATTTCCGCTCGGGAGAAATCGCGTAGTAGTTCTCTTCGACCGGGATTGCCGGTCCGATGCGCCGGCAGTGGTACATTTGTTCAACTTCCTCACTGATCGCAACCGGCGCCGGGAAGATGCCGTTGCCCGCCTGGCCGAAGGCCTTCATCAGGGCGCTGTCTTCAAACTCCGCTACCAGGGTAGGGGAGATACCCTGTTGGTCAAACCAGTCGTCCAGGGCGCGCCTGATCGGGTTATCTATGGTAGGCAGTAGAATTGGCGCCTTGTTCAGCGAGCCCGGGAAACCCTTCTCATATTGCCTGGCGCTGCCTTTCCTTGCGAACAGTGCAATAGCGCTGGAGCCCATCGCATGGCTGAAGGCTTTGACTGACAATCCCGGGGGTATAGGCCTGTCGGAAAGTACCAGGTCCAGCTGGTGAACGGCCAGGTCGCCGAGCAGGCTTTCAAGACCACTCTCCCTGCACACCAGCCTGATAGGGCTGTCGTCACTTTCCAGTACGGGTTGCAGTATGCGTGAAGCTACCAGCTTTGGAATGGAATTTACGATGCCAACCGCCAGTACCGCGGGCACGATAACCCGGCCGGTTTTAACCCGCGAGGTGAGCTCCGCCCCCAGGGTGAAAATTTCATCGGCATACTGGTACACCATGTGGCCGGTTTCGGTCATGGCAAGCCCGCGCCCGACCCGGCTGAACAAGGGTTCCCCTACTGCTTCCTCCAGAAGCTTTAACTGCCCGCTTATGGTCTGGGGGGTCAGGTGCAGGCTCTGGGTGGCCTTGGCAATGCTGCCTTCCCGGGCAACGGTCCAGAAATACAGCAGGTGATTGTAGTTAAGGTGTCGCACCTGATCAGGCCCGGCGTGCCGGCTTTGCCTGCTGCCGGTCTTGCTCAATGCGTATCGGCTGTAAGGCCCTGCGCTGACCAGCGGCGGGGTACTGTTTAATTACGAGGTAAGCTATTGATATTCCCAGCAGTGCTATTGCTACTAAAGTCATGTTTCACCTTTTTAAATAGAGTATGTAGCTCGAGTTAGGCAGTATCTGTTGTTACTTGAATAAGAAATAGCCGATTAATGCTTAGCATTAGATCGTAATATTCGAAGTATCCTACATCGTTAAAAGCGCAGTATCCACCAGAATAATTCGAATAGACCTTCAGGATGCCATCGTTAATATCGGGTGCAGTCTTCATTCAAGGAGTTCGGATTTATGTATTCGCAATCGGATAGTCAAAATGCCCAGGCCCGGGTTCTGGCAAATGCAGGTGTTGATGCTGGTGCAGGCCACAAAGTGTTGCGTGATACCTATCGCTTACTATCTGCAACTTTACTGTTCTCAGCAGTGGTTGCCGGTACCAGTGCTGCCCTGAAGCTTCCGGCACCGGGTTTGATACTGACCCTGGCGGGCTACTTTGGACTGCTTTTCCTTACTTTCAGGCTGCGCAACAGTGCCTGGGGCCTGGCCTCGGTATTCGCTCTCACCGGCTTCATGGGCTATACCCTCGGACCGATGATTGGTCACTACCTGAGTATGTCGGGTGGCCCGCAGTTGGTGGCGACATCCATGGGGGTTACCGGTGCCATATTTCTTGGCCTGTCCTGGTACGCCCGCAGCACCCGTGCAGTCAATACCGCCAACTGGGGTAGCTTCCTGATTATCGGTATCCTGACCGCGTTCGGTCTTGGCCTGGCGGCGATCTTCTTCCAGATGCCCGCACTGTCGCTGGCGGTATCCGGCCTGTTTGTTTTGCTGATGAGCGGGTTGATCATGTACGAGACCCAGAATATCGTCAGGGGCGGTGAAACCAATTACATTCTTGCAACCGTCTCGCTGTATGTCACGATCTACAATCTGTTCACCAGTTTGTTGCATATCTTTGGCGTTATGGGTGGCGAGGACGCCTAGCAGACCCGCCAGGGCGCACTTGCGGCCTGGCGTTATCCCTCCATAAGAAATGACACGCGTAGTGCCATTAGAATCAGAAGGTGATAGTATCCTCGCCAGTCTGTAAGCGTGGCACGCTGGGTGCCGTTTCCCGGAGAATACTAATGACCCAATGCACTGAATTGTGGGTAGACCGCAACAATTTTCGCAACACCCGGATCGTCCACACCGCGCAGCCCGTGCCTGGTGAGGGCGAGGTGCTGGTCGCCATCGACCAGTTTGGCCTGACCTCAAATAACGTCAGCTATGCTGTGTCCGGCGATATGATCGGCTATTGGGGCTATTACCCGGCCGAAGGCGATTGGGGCAAGGTGCCGGTGTGGGGCTGTGGCAACGTTGTCGAATCCAAATGCGCCGAAGTCCCGGTTGGCGAGCGCCTGTGGGGCTTCTTTCCCATGGCCAGCCATGTGATCCTGCGCCCGGGCAAGATACGCGATGACCAGTTCATCGATATCGCAGAGCACCGCCAGGCTTTACCAGCCCTGTACAACGGTTATCGCCGCACCCAGGCCGAGCCCGAGCTTCTGCAGGCAATGGAAGTGGAGCGCTGCCTGATGTTTCCGCTGTTTGCCACGTCCTACATGATCTATGACTACCTGATAGATAACGACTTTTTCGGGGCCAAACAGGTCCTGATTGGCTCTGTATCGCCCAAAACCGGGTTCGGCCTGGCGGAAATGTTGCACAATGACTCCAAGGTGTCCCAGCGAGTGGTCGGTTTGACATCGGCTGGCAATGTCGGCTTCATGGAACGGCTCGGCTGTTGCGATGACATAGTGACCTATGGTGACGAAGGCAGGATTGATGCCTCCCTGCCTGCGGTCTACGTGGACATGTCTGGCGATACCCGGCTGCAATCCGTGCTGCATCACGCCCTGGGCGAGAACATGGTGGCCAGCGAAGCAGTGGGTGCCACCCACTGGGAAGAGCGCTCTGATGCCGGCGAATTGCCGGGCGCGCAGCCCCGGTTCTTTTTCGCGCCCAGCCAGATTGGCAAGCGCGATACAGAATGGGGTCCGGGTGTGGCGATGATGAAAGCGATGATGGCCAGCGCCGAAGTAGCGAAAAAAGTTGAAGGTGAAGTAGCGATAGAGTGGACCCGGGATGCAGAGGGCCTCGCGGCCTTGTGGGGTGATCTGTTGGATAACAAGGTTGCGCCGAACCGGGGCCTGATGATGTCTTTGCTCTAGCACTTTCCCGGCGATGACTTGCGCCAGCCCAGGAAGCACGAGGTCTCTGTGAAAAAAAGTATTATCGTATTACTGGCGCTGGCCGTAGCTGCCTGGGTCGGCTGGCAGAATCGGGTCAATCTGTTGGTGTGGGGCATACCCCTGGTAGCCGATGTGAAGGACCCCATTGCGCCCAATGTGCCTGTGAACTGGCCCAGCGGCCCGGAGACAGCCAGCCAATCGCCCTCAGAGCGCCCCCCCAATATCGTTTTCATCCTGGCCGATGACATGGGTTTTAATGATATCTCCCTGTACAACGGTGGCGCGGCCGACGGCAGCGTTATGACCCCGCATATTGACGCTCTAGCCCACCAGGGCGTGTTGTTTGAAGACGGCTACGCGGCCAACGCGGTGTGTGCTCCTTCTCGCGCTTCAATCATGACGGGTCGTTACTCAACACGCTTTGGTTTTGAGTTCACACCGTTCATGAATATCGGCACCACCATATTCCAGTGGATGTCGGACCTTGATCCACCACCCCTGCCGATTTTCATAGACCATGCATTGGCCAGGACTCTGCCGCCCTTCCAGGAGCTGGGCATGCCGGCCTCGGAGATCACCATTGCCGAAGTGCTGAAGACCCGGGGTTATTACAACGCGCATATTGGTAAGTGGCACCTGGGTTCTCTGCAGGGGATGCGTCCGGAGGACCAGGGTTTTGATGACAGCCTGAATTTGGCCGGTACCCTGTATCTGCCGGAGAATGACCCGGGTGTAGTGAATGCCAAACGGGAGAATGAGGGTATCGACCAGATGGTATGGGCCACGGCCCGGTACGCAGCCCGATTCAACAGCGGTGAACACTTTCAACCCAATGGCTACCTGACGGACTACTACACAGACGAAGCTATCAAGGTGATAGAGGCGAACCGCAATCGCCCGTTCTTCCTGTATCTCGCTCACTGGGGGGTTCACAATCCCCTGCAGGCAACCAGGGAGGATTACGACGCCTTTCCACATATTCAAGACCATGCACTTAGGGTCTACGCCGGGATGATTCGCGCGCTGGATCGTAGTGTCGGCCGCATTATGCAAGCGCTTGAAGACAATGGCTTGAGTGAGAATACCCTGGTGGTGTTTACCAGTGACAATGGCGGGGCAGGCTATATCGGCTTGCCGAATGTTAACAAGCCGTTTCGCGGCTGGAAGCTGGACCACTTTGAGGGCGGCATCCACGTTCCTTTTATGGCTAAATGGCCCGCCCGTATTGAGCCCGGTTCGGTGGTGACTGACCCCGTTCACCACTTCGACCTGTTCCAGACCTTTGCCGCTGCAGGCGATGCCGAAGTGCCGGGGGATCGCAAGCTGGACGGTGTCGACTTGCTGCCGTTTGTGCGTGGTGCGGCTGTTGGTGTTCCGCACCGTACCTTGTTCTGGCGTGAGGGTTACCAGCAGACAGTACTGAGTGATGGCTGGAAACTCATCAGGGCCGACCAGCCCGACAAGCCGGCGGGAAGCGGGCAGGCCAGGTGGTTATTCAATCTCGCAGAGGATCCTACCGAGCGGAATAATCTTGCGCAATTGATGCCGGATAAGGTGGCGGCCCTCGAAGCGCTGCTGGCCGCGCACAATGCGCAGCAGGCGAAGCCCATGTGGCCCAGCGTGATTCAGAATGCCCAGCTTATTGATAAGCCCGGCGGCTTGCCTTACGAGCAAGGCGATGAGTACATCTACTGGCCGAACTGACGCTATGGTGCGCGGCCAGATCAGGACACCAGCGTGGTGCCACCGTCGACCGCTATTATCTGACCGGTGATGAAGGCGCCAGCGGCGCTGCACAACATGATGGCGACCCCGGCGATATCGTTTTCCTCACCCCAGCGATGTAGCGGTATGGTTGCTATCTCGGCCTCGTAGGCCGCCTTGTCCTGGCTGGCGTACTCGGTCAGCTTCGAGAAAAAGCGGCCGGGAGCAATCGCGTTGACCCGTATGTGCTGCTCTGCCAGATCCTTGGCCAGGTTGCGGGTCAGCTGGTGAATCGCCGCTTTACTGGGGCCGTAGCTGTAGTTCAAAAAGCCATCGCCAATGATCCCTGCAATAGATCCAATATTGACGACGCTGGCGCAATTGTCAGCACTACCGCCTTCGCGCAGTAGTCCGAGCAGGGCCTGGGTGAGGAAAAACGGTGTTTTCACATTGAGATCCATCACCTTATCCCAGCCTTTCTCCGGGTAAGTATCGAGTTCCGCTCCCCACCCCGTGCCGGCATTGTTCACCAGCACGTGGATGGCCGATTCGCGCTGGGATAGCTCCGCAACCAGCGCCTTGATGCCATCCATGGAGCTGATATTTCCGGGCAAGGCGATGCACTCACCATATTGCGCCAGATGTTCGGCAGTGGCCTGGCATTCCTCGGCGTTACGGGCAGTGATATAGACCCTGCTGGCGCCAGCCTGCAGGAAGCCCTTGGCCATAAACTCGCCCAGCCCACGTGAGCCCCCGGTGACGACGCAGACTTTTCCTTGCATGGAATACAGGTGTTCTAACATGGCATCTATCCTCTTCTTGAAAATGTGGAGAGTCCCGGGTGAGTGAATCAGCGGCCGGAGACTATATCCAACAAGTATTCGTGGCTCTTTAATTGTGCCACACCGGCAACCCCGGGTAAGCCGCCCCTGGCAATCAGGTGGCTGAGCGCCAGGCGTTCGATATACTCATTGAGTTTGTCGGTGGCGTAATCGCGATCACCAATGATTGCCCAGTCATCTACCGTAACATCTTTGTGGCGCATCCTTGCTGGCAAAGAGTCAGCCAGCCGCTGGCGCACCGCGGCTGCTACCTTCCGGTCCGAGGTGATGAATACCGTCCGCATCACGGGTGTCGTGGATACAGGCGCCTGACCGGCTTTACGGAGCGCCTGGCGATAGGCCCCATAGTTTTCGACCAGCTTGGCCAGTGGCTCTATGGGGGAGGCGAGATAGGGTAGGCCCAGGCCTGCCGCCTGCTTTAATGCCAACGCCCCGAACGCAGCAACCCAGATAGGCGGATGTGGGCGCTGTACAGGCAGTGGAGCGAGAAATACCGGTTCGCCTTCTTCCGATTGCACGATCGGCTGCCCTGACCAGGCTGCAATCATCCTGGTCAGGTTAGCCTGGAACAGTTTGCGTTTGTCGCCGGGTGCTATGGCAAAAGCCCTGAATACATCGCCCTGAACTCCGCGGCCCACCCCCAGTATGACTCGCCCGTTGGACAGCTGGTCGAGGACTGCCACTTCCTCGGCTGCCAGCAGCGCATGTCGAATGGGGAGCAGGTAAGAGCTTGAACCAAGCTTGATGTACCGGGTGCGGGCAGCCACGGCAGCGAGCAGGGTTAGTGGGGCCGGAACTGAACGATGGTCACCAAAGTGGTTCTCCGGTAACCAAAAAGAATGGAAGCCCATGGCTTCTGCGGTCTCTGCCTGTCTGCACAATGCATTTGCGCCCCAGCCGGCATTGGCGGACCAGGCGGTCACAGCCACCTTGATATTCATTATCGCACTACCTCCATCAGGCCATTGGGTTTATGCCGATTTTCTCACCTCGCCACAGGGCCGCAGGTGCGGGTGGCCAGTCACGTCAATATTGGCATTTATGGTGTCAATATCACAGAATCTCCGTCCCATACCGGGCTTGTAGTTATAGTTGTTCACGCTGACAATCACCAGCCCGGCATTTGCAGAACAAGCTTCAACAGGGCGCGACTGGCCGGTCCAGTCCTTTGGCAGCTGAGTTTGATAAGGAGTACCCATGAGTGCTACGGACCTACTTTTTGACCTGACTCCCAGTGAGGAGCAGCAGATGACGCGGGAGGTCGTGCAGCGATTTGCCCGCGAGGAGATGGCGGTTGCGGCGCGGCCGGCGGACGAAGCGGGTGCCCTGCCCGAAGGCTTCCTGCTCAAGACCGTGGACCTGGGCCTGAACTTTATGCCCATACCCGAAGCATTGGGCGGGGTTGGAGCGGGACGCAGTCCGGTGTCCAATGTGTTGAATATTGAAGACCTGGCCTGTGGTGATATGTCGATGGCCATAGCCGCGCTGGCACCGTTGTCCGTTATCAATTGCGTGATGGATTACGGTACTGATGCACAGCAGGAGATTGTCAGCCAGGCACTGGCGACCGCAGACTTTACTCCGGCGGCGGTGGCGATGATGGAGCCGGGTTTTGGCTTTGATGCGCGACAGCTGAACACCAGTGCGCGGCGCCGGGACGACGGTACTTATGTGCTTAACGGTGTCAAAAGCATGGTCGCTTTCGGGCCTGATGCACAATTGTTGTTGATATTCGCAGAGGCCGGGGAGGCCGGTACCCAGGGTTTTCTGGTCAATGGCAACACCGCCGGACTCACGTTTGAAAAAGAGGACTACATGGGCCTGCGGCCGTTACCGCTGTATGCCATGACACTTGCCGATGTCGTGGTACCGGCGTCGGACAAATTGCGTGACGACATCGATATCAAGCAGTTGTCCAACCTGGGCAAACTTGCCACGGCAGCCCTTGCGGTGGGTACCTGCCAGGCGGTGCTGGACTACGTCATCCCCTATGTGAACGAACGGGTCGCCTTTGGTGAGCCGATCTCCAATCGCCAGGCGGTGGCCTTTATGGTGGCGGATATGGCTACCGAGCTGGAAGGGCTGCGCTTGATGGTCTACCGCGCGGCGGCCCAGGCCGAGCAGGGCCTGGACTGCACGCGCATTGCATTTCTGGCCCATCGCAACGCCATCAAGTACGGCATGAAAATTGGCACTGACGGAGTGCAGTTGTTGGGCGGGCATGGCTTTACCCGCGAGCATCCGGTGGAAATGTGGTATCGCAACTTGCGTGCCCTGGGGACTCTCGATGGCATGTTGCTGGCCTGATGAGCTGCAGTGGGAATAGAGAGAATATGAGGAAGGTGACGAAATGATTAACCTGGAATTACCCAAACGTATTGAAGATACCAGAGCGCTGCTGCGCCAGTTTGCCGAGGGTGGACTGCGGCCCTTGTCACGCAAGTACGACTTGCTGGAACAGAAGGAAATGCCGGAGGAGTTATATGAGCTAAGCAAGTTGCTAGGTGGTGGCGCCAGACGAGCGCAGAGTGGCGATGCAGGCACTGATGCGCCGGCCGAAGGCGTAAATCGAAACGCCAACAATATGAGCATGGTGGTGTCTTCGGCGGAAATTTGCTGGGGAGATGTCGGCCTGTTCCTCGCGCTGCCCAGCATAGGTCTGGGTAATGCTGCCGTCAGCGCGGTCGCCACTGAGGAGCAAAAAGAAGAGTGGGGCGAACTGTTTGCCTCAATGGCCATCACTGAACCGGGTGCCGGCTCCGATTCCGCCGGGATCAAGACTACCGCGGTTCTCGATGGCGACGAATGGGTGATTAACGGCGAAAAAATATTTGTCACCGATGGCTATCGCAGCAAGCAGGTGGTGGTGTGGGCTTCGCTCGACCTCAAGCTTGGCAAGGCCGCTATCAAATCTTTCCTGGTACCGAAAGGTACACCGGGTATGACGGTAACCAGAGTAGAGCACAAACTGGGTATTCGCTCTTCAGATACGGCACAGATAGTGTTTGATAATTGCCGGGTGCCAAAAGCAAATTTGCTGGGTAACCCCGAGATTGCCAAAACTGCAGACGCCCGTAAGAAGGCCTTCGGTGGCGTCATGCAGACCTTCGACAATACCCGGCCTATGGTCGCGGCCCAGGCCCTGGGTGTGGCCCGGGCGGCGCTGGACCTGACCCTTGAATTGCTTGCAGGAAAGGGCATCACGCTCGATTTCGAAAAAGGCTATCACCAGATGAGTGCCGTGGAGAGCGATCTTTATGACCTTGAGGCTGAATATGAAACGGCGCGGCTGCTGGTATTGAAGGCGGCGTGGATGGCGGACAACAAGCAGCCCAATTCGAAGAACGCCTCCATGTCAAAGGCCAAGGCGGGTCGCATGGGTAACCAGGTGGCGTTGAAATGTGTAGAGATTTGCGGGCAACTGGGCTACAGCAAAGCCCAGTTACTGGAAAAATTCGCGCGTGACTCGAAGATTATCGATATCTACGAGGGCACCCAGCAAATACAGCAGTTGATCATTGCCCGGCAGGTGCTCGGCAAAAGCTCCAGTGAGCTCAAGTAACTTATCCACAATAACAGGAGACATATTATGAAAACCCGTATCACCGAAATGCTCGGTATTGAGCACCCCATCATTCAGGGCGGCATGCACTTTGTAGGATTTGCCGAGCTCGCCGCCGCCGTATCGAATGCAGGTGGCCTTGGTATTATCACCGGCCTTACCCAGGGCACGCCTGAAAAACTGGCGGCTGAGATTGCCCGCTGTCGCACCATGACCGACAAGCCATTCGGGGTGAATATTACCTTCCTGCCAACCCTGACGCCGCCTGATTACCCGGGCCTGTTCCAGGCCATTATCGATGGTGGTGTCACAGTGGTAGAGACCGCGGGCAACAACCCGGCGCAGTGGATGCCCATGCTGAAGGAAGCCGGCATCAAGGTGATCCACAAATGTACCGCTGTGCGACACGCACTCAAGGCACAATCCATCGGTTGTGATGCGGTCTCTGTGGACGGTTTTGAATGTGGTGGCCATCCGGGTGAGGACGATATTCCCAATTTTATCCTGCTGCCTCGTGCCGCCGATGAATTAACCATACCGTTTGTGGCCTCCGGCGGTATGGCGGATGCCCGCAGCCTGGTGGCGGCGCTGGCCATGGGCGCCGAGGGTATGAATATGGGTACACGTTTTATCGCGACCCAAGAAGCGCCTGTCCATGAAAATGTAAAACAGGCCATAGTTGCAGCGTCCGAACTGGACACGCGTCTGGTGATGCGGCCGCTGCGCAATACCGAGCGGGTAATGAACAACCCCGCGGTTGAGCGCCTGCTCGCAAAGGAAAAAGCCCTGGGTGCAGATCTCAAGTTCGAGGATATTATCGAGGAGGTGGCGGGTGTCTACCCCAAGATCATGCTCAACGGAGACATGGATGTCGGCGCCTGGTCCTGCGGCATGGTGGCCGGCCTTATCTATGATATTCCCACGGTCAAGGAGCTGATTGATCGCATTATGTCAGAGGCCGACAGCATTATTCATAAGCGCCTGAACGGGCTTTACTGAGACACTGATTGCGCGGTAGTGCAGGGCCGAATTACTTCGGCCCTGCGGCGCAGTGGCTACCCTGCTTTGCTCAAGTCGAGGCTCTCCTGCAGGGTGCGCTTGACGAACTTGCCACTGGCATTGCGTGGCAGTGGCTCATCGAGTATCCATAGGTAGCGTGGAGCTTTATAAGCTGCGAGCAGAGTCTTGCAGAAGGCGCGCAAGTCCGCGGCCGTCGGGTTGGTTCCCGGGGCCGGGAAAATCGCCGCGCCCACTTCTTCGCCGAGGCGTTCATCGGGCACAGAGAACACTGTGCATTCTGCCACGTCGGGGTGCTTGTACAGGGCTGTCTCCACTTCAGAGCAGTACACGTTTTCACCACCGCGCAGCACCATATCCTTGGCGCGATCCACCAGGTAAACGAAGTTGTCCTCATCCACGTAACCGATGTCGCCGGTATGCAGCCAGCCGTCGACAATGGTCTCCGCGGTGGCATCGGGCCGATTGAGGTAGCCCTTGATCACCTGGGCGCCCCTGACGCAGATTTCACCGACGTCGCCTGCAGGCAAGGTGTTGCCTTCCTTGTCGATGCACTTTACGTCGAAGATAGGCAGCACCAGGCCAGCACTGCTGGGTTTGTCCGACAGGTAAATGCCATCGGATGCGCTGATAATGCCGCAGACTTCGGTCATACCGTAACCCTGCCCCGGCCGCGCCCCACGGCCAGACTGGTCTATTTTCCCAACCAGGTCAGGTTGCACGGCAGCGCCCCCGCCCTTGAGCGCAGTGAGGGTGGACGTGTCCCGCTTCGAGTAATCGGGATGGTTGATGATTTCCCTGCTCATGGTGGGCACGCCACTGAAAATCGTGATTTTTTCCTCCTCGATAATGCGCAGGGCCTCGCCGGCATCCCACTTGTGCATATGTACCAGTTTGCCGCCAGCGATAGTTGCGGTCTGGGCCACGCAATTATTGGCGGTAACGTGGAACAGGGGCGTGGCGATAATGGAAGCCATCTGGGTTTTGCTGCCACCCAGCGGATCGGGCGCACTTTCACCCGAGGCTTTGGCCTGTGCTTTTACCTGCGAGAGGGTGCTGAACATGACGCTGAACAGGTTGTTGACGCAGCCACGGTGGGTCAGCTGGGCGCCTTTTGGGTAGCCCGTAGTGCCCGAGGTATAGAAGATGCAGGCATCGTCGTCGGGATCAATACTGACCTCGGGCATCACCGCATCGGCGGCCAATACCTCACTCCAGGGGCTGGCCCAGTCGGGTACCTTATCGACCCTGACCGCAACGACCTTGACTTCGGGGAACTCGTCGCGGATCTCATCGAATCGCGCCAGCCGTTCGGTGTCACAGATCAGCAGTTTGGTGCTGGAGTCTTTCAGTCCGTACTTCAGTTCCTCGGGTACCCACCAGGCATTTACGCCCACCGACACCGCACCGATACTGGCGATAGCCCAGTAGCACAGCATCCATTCCGGGAAGTTGCGCATGGCAATCGCGACATGGTCGTGTTGGCCGATACCGTTGGCCACCAGCCAGTTGGCAATCCGAGACTCTTCTTCGTGAGCCCGGGTATAGGTCCAGCGCTCATCCCGGTATACCAGGTAGTCAGCTTCGGCATGGCCAGCGGTACTCAGCCAGATATCACGCAGTGAGCTGGGAGCCATGGCCCAGGCTTTCATGTTGTGGCCGCCAACCTTCACTTCGGTGACGCCAAACATCTGGCCCGGCGCGGTCATCTCGACGATGGTTTCCTTGAGTTCTTTATACATGGCGAATGGGTACCTGTTATTGGGCGGCTATTATCGAAAGATTGCCTATTTTGCACGTCTGGCCACAGCATGCAAATCGGGCTGACTGCTTGCCTGGATGTGCCTGGTGAACGCTATTGGCTAAAGACAGGCTTGCGCTTTTATATCAAGGCCACGAGCTCATCCTGTGCATCGGCAGTGTCCTGGGCAGCGGCTAGAGGACCGTGGCATTAGCGTCCAGGAAAGCCTGCATGGTAGCCAGTGGCTCGGCCCGCGCCGCGAGTTTGTTGCGGGTGTAGAACTTTGGCGGCAACTCTGCGAGTTTGGAAGCGACGGCCAGCGTGTGAGCATCCAGCATATCGGCGCTTACCACCTCGTCGAGGAAACCGGCATCCATCGCCGTTGTCGGGTTGTAGACTTCAGACTGGATTGCGGCCCGGGTGAGGTGTCTTATCGATAAACGCGAGGCTGCCAGCGCCATCAGCAGTTCCGGCAGGTCCATGCCAATGGCTGTTTCCGGCAGGCTGATGCGGAAATCACCCTCCACGCCAATGCGCGTGTCGGAGGCCAGCAGCATAAAAGCACCGAGGGCTATCCCGTGGCCGCTACAGGCAGCCACCAGGGGTTGTGGCAGGCTGTAAAGCCTCACCAGCAGTTCAAAGCCGCGTCGGGCCAGGGCCGCAGTGGCTTCCGGGCCCTTTTGGAATTCTTTCAGGTCAAAGCCCGCGGAGAACATGCCCTGGCGACCGCGCAGGATGACGGCCTTGGCCTCCTTTTCAGCTCGATCCAGCCCGGCGTTGATGTCGTCGAGAAAGCTGTGACCGACGACGTTGGCCTTGCCATCGTCGAAGCGCAAGACGGCTACCTTGTCGTGCAGTTCATATTCCATGATGTTGTCTCCTGTATCGAGCGCATGACGAGCGCACCGGAAGCGGTGGGATACCCGGTCAATCAGGGCATACCGGTGACCACTGCGCGGTGGTCCCGGATGCCTAGATTTTATCCCCGGTCTGGATAATCTCTTTCGAATTGGGCGGCAGGGTAAAGGATGTTCCATCCTGGCTCAGGGTGTAATTCGGGAACACCTCTTGGACGCCTTCAAGCCAGGCGCTTTCCGCGCCGGGGAAAACCAGCGGTGGGACCACATGGTAGTAGACCAGATGGCCGACACCTGCGTCCCGCGCTACCTCGGCGGCTTCCACGGGCGTGGCGTGGTAATCAAGTATATCGGTTGTGATCTTGCTCATAACCTGGTTGCCCGCATGCTCGGCGCCGTCATGTAAGATGCCGACCAGTTCAGGCGAGAGCGCCTCATGGACCAGCAGGTCCACGCCCTTGGCGAAGTGCTGCAGGTTGGCTGACTTGATGGTGTCACCCGATATCAGTACCGTCCTCCCTTCATAGGTAAACAGATAGGCAGCAGCTGGTTTAACCGGATCGTGAATAACTGCCAGCATCTGGATCAGCAGGCCGTCTTCCTGGTAAACCGTAGTCAACTCCCCTTCGGCAGGCAGCGGGTATTCTACCGCTACCATCCCTTTGCCAGAGAGCGGGGCCACAGTGTCGCCATGATGGGCGTGGCGATAACCTGTATCCAGTTCATAGGCGTTGTTGAACCCCGCCACGACCTGCTTTACGCCTTGCGGTCCGATTACGGGCAATGGGCTGGTGTTGGCCACCGAAACCCAACGCAGGGTCGCTACCTCACCGAGGCCGTCAATATGGTCTGAATGAAAGTGGGTAAGCAGCACCGCGGCAATACTGCCGACGGGGTAGCGCATGCGCCCGAGATTACGTACACCGTTGGTGCCGGTATCCACCATGAAGATTTTCTCCCCGGCGACGATGGCCACGCAG
>Ga0102814_10001977_pt1 | contig 14066 bp, 15 predicted proteins | sample ColrivemetaGS741_FD_79112 | JGI IMG/M metagenome (GOLD analysis project Ga0102814, IMG submission 79112) | Estuarine microbial communities from the Columbia River estuary - Flood tide ETM metaG S.741 | ecosystem: Environmental > Aquatic > Marine > Intertidal zone > Estuary | place: USA... | reverse complement strand
TTTAGACACGGTTAATAATTGGAAAAAAATTAAACTTCAAGACGGTAAAACAGGATGGATATCTTCAGCAGATATTAAAGCACTTTAACTTATTTTGATTTATCTTTAACTCAAATAAATGTATTAAAATGAACCTAGACAGAGTATTTGAGAACAATGAGAAATGGATTAAAGATAAACTAGCAGTAGACCCAAAGTATTTCGAGGCTATGGGTGAAGGTCAAAATCCAGAACTTTTATTTATAGGATGCTCAGATAGCCGCGTCACAGCAGAAGAATTAATGGGTTTAGGTCCTGGCGATGTTTTTGTACATAGAAATATTGCAAACATGGTTACAGGGACCGATTTAAACGCTATGTCTGTGGTTGAGTATGCCGTGGTTCATTTAAAAGTTAACCATATAGTGGTGTGTGGGCATTATGCCTGTGGAGGAGTAAAAGCGGCAATGCAATCGGCAGATTTAGGTATTTTAAACCCGTGGTTAAGAAATATTCGCGATGTGTACCGCATTCATAATACAGAGTTGAACGCTATTACAGATGAAGAAAAGAAATACGACCGATTAGTAGAATTAAATGTCGAAGAACAGTGCGTAAATCTTATAAAAACAGCCGCTGTCCAAAAAGCTTTTAGACATCGAGGACTACAAGTACACGGTTGGGTGTTCGATATACATACAGGGAAATTAATCGATTTAAAAATTGATTTTGATAGAATTCTCAAAAACATCATGGAAATCTATCACTTAGATTAAATTTTGTGATTGGCTATGTATGGTCAATTATAACTTCATCTTCTTCCATTTCATCCCCAATAGGTTTCCCGTTCACAATTAAGTTCGGAAAGATTAAGGGAACAATAGCTTTTACTGGTTTGTAAAGCGTTGAAATCTCTTTGTCTTCTTCGTCAGTAAACGGAATGGTTCGATTCATTTTGTCGAAAATAATGAGTATCGCACTTAAAATAACAGCAATTTTTAATCCGCCAAAAAGAGCTCCTAATGATTTATTAACAAGTCCAAGAGCAGCAAAATCAGCAATTTTTGTTAATGCTTTTCCAGCCAGGGCAATTGCTATCACAATAATTAATAAAGTAGCAAAAAAAGCTACAATGTTAATGGTGTTTTGGTTCCAATCAAATTTGGCTTCTAAAAATTTAGCAGCAAAATCACTAAAGTGAAATGCACCATAAACTCCGGCAACTAAAGCCACGAGCGACGCAATTTCAACAAAAAGTCCACGCCAAAAACCTCTAATTAGTCCAAAAGCTAAAAAAGCTAACAAAACAACATCTAAAGCATTCATTAAAAACAGTTTTTGTAAATATATAATTTTTTAAGAAGAGATGCCGCAAACGGACCACAGGTTTATTAACTTTGTTGCTTTTAAAACTTTAATTTTTAACCCAATAAATGGCTAGAGACGAACAATTAAAAGAACGCTGGGATTTGGTAGTAACCAAACTATCCAATCAATTTGCCGATGGCGACACGCTCGACCTTGATGCCATTATTTACTTAATAGGCGTGCAGGAATTAGGGCAATTTGAATCGGAATTTAAAAAAGATCAAAAACTCGATTTAATGCACATTGCCATTTGTAAATTATTAACACCTTACGGGTATTACGAACTCGAATTTGTGGATGGAGACGGATGGCCTCACTATAAAACCATTGAAACCTTACCACACCTTAAGGCAGGCGAACAAAGTGTTTTAATGAAGGAAGCCATTGTAAATTACTTCGTAGAAACTGAGTATATAGATTAGTTTTTAGGCGCCTGCCTGCCGGCAGGCAGGTTACCACAAGGGTCGGGCTTTCGCAAGCCGCTTCCCGATAAAAATTGGGAGAGCTCCAACAATTGCTCAATCCCTAACGCAGTTATCGTAAAAAATAGTAAATTTGCCATCATTTTGAATGGATACCATGATAGACAAGATAAAAGAACTTATTGCTGAAGCTGAATCTTTTACAGCACAAACCAAAGAAGAAGTAGAAACTTTTCGTATAAAATATTTAGGTAAAAAAGGATTATTAAACGACTTTTTTGCTGAGTTTAAAAACGTTGCAAACGACCAAAAAAAGGAATTTGGTCAAACCATTAATACGCTTAAAAAAGTAGCTGAAGATAAGGTAAATGCTTTAAAAGAAGAGTTAGAAAGTAAAGAAGAAGTAAAAGGCGTTTATGGTGATTTATCACGTCCGGGAGATCCCATTCAAATTGGTGCGCGTCACCCCATTTCTGTAGTAAAAAATCAAATTATTGATATTTTTTCTAACATTGGTTTTAATGTGAGTGAAGGTCCGGAAATTGAAGACGACTGGCATAATTTCACAGCGTTAAACTTACCGGAATACCATCCGGCACGCGATATGCAGGACACGTTTTTTATTCAAACCAATCCCGATATTTTGTTGCGTACCCACACAAGTTCGGTACAGGTACGTTATATGGAAAACAATAAACCGCCTATTCGGACTATTTCACCAGGACGCGTGTATAGAAATGAAGCGATTTCTGCGCGTTCGCATTGCTTTTTCCATCAAGTAGAAGGTTTGTATATTGATAAAGACGTGAGTTTTGCAGATTTAAAACAAACCCTGCAATATTTTACAACCCAGATGTTCGGGAAATCTAAAATACGTTTACGTCCGTCGTATTTCCCATTTACAGAACCTAGTGCAGAAATTGATGTGTATTGGGGTTTAGAAACAGAATCTGATTACCGAATAACAAAAGGGACAGGCTGGTTAGAAATTGGTGGTTGTGGTATGGTAGACCCTAATGTATTAGAAAATTGCAAAATAGACTCTAAAGAATATTCTGGTTTTGCTTTTGGTGTTGGTGTAGACCGTATTGCGATGTTACTACATCAAATAAATGATATTCGATTGTTAAGTGAAAATGATGTTCGATTTTTAGAACAGTTTAAGTCGGCACTGTAATATTGAAGAAAGATATTCAAATCCCCAAGGTTGAAGACGTTTACATAGCCATCGTAAACGAATACAACGATATTTACAAAACCCAGGACTGGAACGCTTATATTATTAATGATAAGGAGATTGATTTAGAAATGGTTCTTATTTTAACCAGTGGCTATACCGAAGAAAAAATCACATCTACTTTCCGAAAAAAAATAGACACACTTCCGAAAAAAAGTTATGCTAAAATCGAGTTGATACAAGAAGAATTGTTTGCATTAAACAACACGTTTAAAGTGTCTTTTTTTGAAGGGAATAGTATGTTTGATAAAACGTATTTATTTAGAAAAAACACTATTAATTTAAAGGCACTACAGTCTGTTCCTTTAATGAGTGCGAAGGGTGTTTTGGTGAGGTAAAATTCCTGCGAAGGCAGGAATCTCATGATATTTAATTGTGTATTTTATTCAAAACTCTGGTTTGCGTGGGATAGCAGTGAAAATCCTTTTTTGAGGCACGAAAAAAAGATTGAAGCGAATAGCCCGACTCTGAAAGGGTAACCTGCCTGCCGGCAGGCAGGCGCCCAAAAACTAATCCAACTTATCAGTCAATTTTTTAAATGTTTTTTTAGGGTCTTTGCCTTCATACAAAATGTCATAGACGGCTTCAATTATGGGTAAACGCGTTTTCTTTTTGTTTTGGTCATTTAATAAATGAGCACTTTTGGTAGCGTAGTATCCTTCAGCAACCATACTCATTTCCATTTGAGCACTTTTCACGGTATAACCTTTGCCAATCATGTTTCCAAACATACGGTTTCTAGAAAAGACTGAGTAGCCTGTTACCAATAAATCGCCCAAATAAGCGGAGTCATTAATGTTACGTTTCATTTTATGCATTTTCTTAATAAAACGTTTCATTTCCCGAATAGAGTTACTCATAAGAACGCTCTGGAAATTATCACCATAACCCAAACCATGAGCAATACCAGCAGCGATAGCATAAATATTTTTCAGCATGACGGCGTATTCAATACCAATAATATCGTCGCTAATTTTTGTTTTTATATAATCACTCGCTAATTTGTTAGCTATTTCTTGAGCTTTTTCAGCATCAGAGCACGAAATAGTTAAATACGATAAACGCTCTAGTGCCACCTCTTCGGCATGGCAAGGACCAGCGATAACTGCAATATTGTTATAGGGGATTTTATAAGCTTCATGAAAATGCTCGCCCACTAATAGTCCGGATTCTGGTAAAATACCTTTTATAGCCGAAACAATTATTTTATTTGAAATATCAATATTTAATTTTTCTAATTCAGTATGAATAAAGGCTGATGGAATTACAAAAATCAAAACATCGGCATAATCGGCCATTTCATTAATGTCGTTACTTAGCTTTAATTGGTCTAAGCGAAACTCAACCGAACTTAAATAATTGGGGTTATGATTTTCTCTTAACAAATGCTCTTTGGTATAAACACTACGCATATACCAGCCCACTTCATCTAAATTTTCACAAAGCATTTTCACAATAGCGGTTGCCCAACTTCCTGCACCAAAAACGGCATATTTTAACTGTTTATTCATTTATAGTTTAATTGTTGTTGTCTCAAAAATACGTAAAATATTTTTCCATAGTGGGAACAAGGCCCTTAAAATAAATACAATTAATGTTATAACGAATGAACTGTGATCTCTACTTAAAACTGCTACTAAAAAAATTGTGGCACGTGTTTTGAAAAGTATTAAAGTATAAACCCTAAAAACCTTAGATTATGAAGACTATAAAATTACTTTTAACATTTGCCCTAACAGCAACCTTATTTACTTCTTGTTATACAGAAGTGATTGTAGATGATTATAATAATAATGCTCCACAAATATCTTTAAACCAATTATTAGGCTCTTACGAGTTATGGTATGTAGATATTAATGCGACAAAAGGTTATGGCGAAACGGTGTTTTTACAAAAAGCCTTTACCATGTCATTTAGAAGCGGGTATGTTTATGCAAACAATAATATAGTTGGCCTTGGTGATACTGGTAACGGTTTTGGTATAAAAGTTGGAACTTACGATGCCTACGATATGATTTTAGATATAAATCATGTTATTGATGGTTTTGAAACTTTCGATATTTATCAAATTAATAATAACACTATAGAACTGTATAACCCTAAAAACGATACATCGTATTTCTTAAAAGGTTACCAAAGGAATAATTTTGATTATGATTTTGTGTTCTATGATAATATCCATTATTTCTTGCAAGAATACAATGCTTGGGAAAAAGTTTACACTAGTGAATATGGTGCGTTAAACGAGTTTGATAACGAAAATTATTTACAATTTTTGTCTGGTGGAAACGACTCTGAGTTTAGAAGTTCGCAAGATGGTTTTGGTACAAATTATAATAATTTGTATTGGGATTACACAGGATTATATGGTGTTGGGAATGTAACCGGTAATAACAAGCTTAAAACTTTAACATTAGATTATGATTATTTCGACAATGAATTTTTCGAATTGAGCGTTATTAATGATGGAAAGATAGAATTGTACCATGCCGCTTCTGGAACAGCTTATGAGTTTATAGGTAGAGGTTATATACAATACCTGAAAACAATAGATACAAAAGGAAAAACAACTACGTCAGAAAAAATGCGTAAGTATAGAAAAGATAAAATTGAAAACCCCAGAGAAAGTACAAGGGTTTTATAAAAGTTTGGTTGGTTATTTAGTTTAGAAACCGTTTAAAGAATTATTCTTTAGGCGGTTTCTCTTTTTAATTTATTTTCTTTTGTGTAAAAAAAAATCACTAACCATTTCTTACAAATGAGATAAAAATATAGATGAAACGTAATGCTCTGCGGTTATACAACGATTAAATTGCCTGGTTCGCTCTTTCTCTCGTATCTTTAATATATAAACCTACTTAATTATTATGTTATGAAAAACTTTACTCTTTTACTAGGGTCGTTTTTGGTTCTAACATTTACCAGTTGCAATGTCGAACTAATAAGTGACCTTGAATCAAGTCAACTAGCAAAAAAACCTATCAAGAATGTAGATAATAATGATCTGCCAACTGATGATGCTATTAATCTAAACGATGGTACACATTGTGAAGTTGTTCGTTTAATGGCTGGTCAGCATTATGAAGCAGGTATTATTACTGTGGATAATGATGGGCAAAACCTTATTATAACCTATTCAACAAATGGCGATTGGACTATTAATGCGACCCATTTAAGCATTATAGATTGCAGTACTGAAAGCTTTCCAACTACTAACGCAGGAAATCCCCAAATTGGACAATTTGAATATGCTGACACTTTTGAAGACGGTGTTCATGTGGTAGTCTATACAATACCATTGTCTGAAGTAAGTGAAAACTATTGTTTTGCTGCGCATGCAGAAGTAACCGGACCAACTGGTGGAGAAACCGCTTGGGGAGAAGGCAAAGACTTTGGTGGTGAAAGCTGGGCCATGTATGTAGAAGCTAATTTAAGCGATTGCAATGGTGGTGGTTTAGGTTATGGATAAAAACTAAAATAACTTTATAAAACATTGGTTGGTTACCTAGTTTTGAAACCGTTTAAAGATTTATTCTTTAGGCGGTTTCTTTTTTATTAATTAAAATGACATGATATTTTTCGCTAAATCAATTAACGCTTACCTATAAAAATTCATTTCATCTAAATACTCCCAAACAAACTCAGGGAGCATGGGTTTTACGTTTTTGCCTGCTTTTACGGCATTACGTATAAAGGTAGAAGAGAGTTCCATAATTGGCGCATCGATATGATGAATTTTTTTATTCCCTTCAAATTGGGTTTCCACTTTCTTTTCTGAAACTCTTGGATACACATAGATATCATGATTTTCTAGAATGAGCTCGTAGTTTTTCCACTTATGAAAGCTCTTTAAATTGTCTTCGCCCATAAGTAAAGAAAACTCGTGATCTGGGTATTTTTCCTGTAGATAAGCAAGTGTGTTTATGGTATAATTGGGCTGCGGTAAGTTAAACTCAATATCACAGGGTTTAAGTTTATTGTAATCTTTGGTGGCGCGATACACCATTTCTAATCGTTGATAATTATCTAGTAAGGTGTGTTTCTTTTTAAAAGGACTGTGCGGCGTTACTACAAACCAAACCTGATTTAAATCGCTGTATTCTGCTATGTGGTTGGCAATAACCAGATGCCCAATGTGTATGGGGTTGAAGGAGCCAAAATACAATCCGATTTTCATTAAAGAGTTTTCTTATTTTACAAAGTTGTTTACCAATTTTTCAGCTTGTATAAGGGCTTTTTCCAAATCATCGTTTACTACAATAACGTCGAATAAAGGAGCCGTGGCCAATTCTGCCGATGCTTTGGCAACACGCATATTTATTTTGTCTTCTGTTTCGGTTTTCCGGTTTTTTAACCTGATTTTTAATTCGTCGATACTAGGAGGCTTTACAAAAATGGATAAAGTTTCTTCAGGGTATTTTCGTTTTATACGCAAACCACCAGATACGTCGATATCAAAAATAACGTTTTTGCCCATGGCCCATATGCGCTCAACTTCTGTTTTTAAAGTGCCATAAAAATTATCGCGATATACTTCTTCCCATTCCAGAAACTCGTCGTTTTTTATTTTGTTTTTAAACTCTTTCAACGACAGAAAGTAGTAGTCTTTCCCATCTATTTCGTTACCACGCCTTTCTCTTGATGCAGCAGATATTGAAAACTCTAAGTTTAAATCTTTAATGCCTAATAAATGCCTAACAATAGTAGTTTTTCCAGAACCCGATGGTGCCGAAAAAACAATGAGTTTCCCTTTATTTTTAGTTTCTTGTTTTACCACGAATACACTAATATTTGTTTGAATTTACTGAAAACTGATACTGAATACAAATTACAGCACATTTAAAAGTTGTTCCTTAATTTTCTCTAATTCATCTTTCATTTGAACCACCAGTTGTTGCATGGGTGAATAATTACTTTTTGAGCCAATGGTGTTAATTTCTCGACCCATTTCCTGACTGATAAAACCTAATTTTTTCCCGTTAGAATCTTTAGAATTTATACTTTCAATAAAATAATTCAGATGGTTTTTTAAACGCACTTTTTCTTCGGTAATATCAAATTTTTCAATGTAATATACCAATTCCTGCTCAAAACGGTTTTCGTCGTATTTATCTTTTAATTCTTCAACACCTTTTAATAATCGTTCACGAACGCCTTCAATTCTTTCAGGATCCATTGCGATGACTTGTTCCAGTAAATCGTCAATAATAGCAACACGTTTGTTAAAATCTTGTTCCAAGACTTTCCCTTCATCTAAACGATGGCTCGATAAATCTTCAACGGCAGTATTAATTTCATTTTGAATAATGTGCCATTCATTTTCATCTATTTCTTCACGAACCGTGTTTAGGGCATCGGGAAAACGAACCGCCATTTTAAGCAGTTCTATTTCGTCACCATCTACAACTTGTCGCAGTTGTTCTATATATTGTTTAACAACGGGTGTGTTAATTTGTGTTGAAGTATCTTCTGCAGTAGCTTCTACATAAATCGAAAAATCTATTTTGCCACGCTCTAATTTATCGGCGAGTAACTTTCTTATAGAGAGCTCCTTTTCTCTATAAATAGAAGGCATTCTCGCGTTTAAATCTAAACTTTTGCTGTTAAGAGATTTTAACTCTACAGTCACTTTCTTGGTGGGTAATTGCAATACAGATTTTCCATAACCTGTCATTGAATATATCATAAACTTGTGTATTAAGGTTTACAAAGGTAATTAAAACCAAAGGTTTAGAAAATAGAATATGAGTTCTTTTAGTTTTATGGTAAATGGTAAAACTTATTAATTTTTTGGCACTTAACGAAGGGGGTTTAAATATGGAAAAGAAACTATATGTTAGTTTTTTCAATAGAAAAAGGAATCTACTTCTTAAACAATTTTAGAAGCTAGCTATTTCATGAATGAAAAGTAGTATATGTCTGACTTAAAATTATATATAATACAAATAATCGAATATAAATTACAGTTTAACCGATTTATTAAATATATTTGACTATATTAGCCGTAAGAAATATTTAAGGGCTCTTAATTGATACTGTCTTGACGGATTGGTGTCGAAGAGCCTTTAAATTTTTTTACACTTCCAAAAGAATCCTATTCCGATACCCTTAGGCATAACGAAATAATGGCTTAATCAATATAGACCATTTTTTTAAAAAACACTTAAAAGGAGTTTGGAGTTTTGTTTAAAAATAAACAACTACAATATTCGCATAAGGGAAGTAATTGGATTAATTAATACAAACTAATTTATTACTAAATTGCGCTTATTGTAGTTGCTGACTTCTAATATACGAAAAAATTCTGAAACAACCATTATAAAAGCCTCGTAATTATATACTTAGATGCTTAATTTATAACGACTACATTTAAAACAATACCTATTTCTTCATTTAAATCGGACTTTAATATGTTTTACTTGAATTAATATAAAGGCGTTATTTTCTTAAGATATTCGTATAAACTGATTTTCACAATAAGACACGCATTAAAAAACCATTAATCATAGTGATTTACCCCGGGAAAAGGTCTGACATATACAGATGTTAGTAAACGGACATCGCATCTTAGTAAATATTTTACTCGGCGTGTCAAAATCATTGGGGGATATAAAAAAAACTCTGCATCATTACAACACAGAGTCTTCCTAAATCCTCCCTAAGGAGACTAATTAATAGCATTCAAAAATAGGCAATGCCAATGTATCTGCCATACAGGATTTTGTAAATAAAACTATACAAAAACCATACAATTTCAAATAAATTTAGAAATAGACTTATTGATAAATAAAATTTGAGAAAATCATTGGGGGATATAAAAAGAGTAGTAAAAAAGAATTTGCTTGTTAATTATAACCCTCTTAAAGATGTGCTTCATTGCTATTAATTAACCTAATCGAAAAGAGAACTATCCACACATCTAAAAGAAGTTATATAAAAACTATGGCACAATATAAAAATAAAAAACAAAAGACAAAAAAAATGACATTAATTAAAAAAGTACCAAAAGCACCAGACTACTTTAATGAAGCCACAAAGCAGCATTATATCAACATCGGTAAAAGTCTTATCACAGCCAATGTTTTAAAAACAACATTACTTCCAACATTAGAAGTCTTGGCACAAAATATGGCACAGTATGAATTTGCATTAAAAGAAATTAATCGCAAAAACAATATAGAAGCAGGCTCAGGATATATTCAAAGGTATCAAACAGGCAATGCCAATGTATCAGCAGAAGTTACCTTAAAAGAGAAAGCAGAAAAGAATATTTACATCTGCATTAAGTTATTTGCTTTAGATCCAAAATCAGAAAAGGATTTAGGCAAAGAAGAAAAAGAAGAAGAAGATATTTTTAAAGCACTTGGATTGACTAAACAGAAATAAAATATAAGCCATTGGTATAAAAGCTGGTGGCTTTTCTGTTTTTGTATGATTTTATGTTGAATAATTAAGTCTATACCGCGACTATACTGCGACTGATAAAAACAAAAAACCCTGAAAATCAATCGATTAACAGGGTTTAAAAGTACTCAAGGCGGGAATCGAACCCGCACTCCGAAGAACCGGATTTTGAATCCGGCGCGTCTACCAATTCCGCCACTTGAGCTTAGATAGGACAGCAAAAATATAGATTTTTTCGATATTATTCATAAAAATACTAGGCAATATACTTTTTAGGTTAAAATAAATGTATAAATTTGCACCTCGTTTAAAATGAGGCGCGCTTTTGCGCTATAAAACAACAAGTTAACTATGCCAATTGTTATCACAGGAGCTAAAATTTTTGCATGTACTCAAAGTCAAGTGTTGGGTGAGAAAATTGCCAATTCTTTTGGAGCTGAATTAGGTAAAGTTATTACATCTAATTATAGTGATGGTGAGTTTCAACCATCGTACGAAGAGTCTATTAGAGGCACACGTATTTTCATTATAGGTTCTACCAATCCAGGTGCTGAAAATTTAATGGAAATGTTGTTAATGATTGATGCTGGTAAACGAGCTTCAGCAAGACATATTACAGCTGTTTTACCATATTTTGGATGGGCAAGACAAGATAGAAAAGATAAACCAAGAGTGCCTATTGCAGCTAAATTAGTTGCAAAAATGCTGGAAGCAGCAGGGGCAACTCGAATTATAACCATGGATTTGCATGCAGACCAAATTCAAGGTTTTTTTGAAAAACCAGTAGATCATTTATTTGCTTCTACCATTTTTCTGCCTTATTTAAAAAGTTTGAATTTAGATAATTTAACTATTGCTTCACCAGATATGGGTGGCTCGAAAAGAGCTTATGCCTATTCAAAAGCTTTAGAGAGCGATGTGGTAATTTGTTATAAACAACGTGCTAAAGCCAATGTTATTTCGCTTATGGAACTAATTGGTGATGTAAGAGGTAAAAATGTGGTTTTGGTGGATGATATGGTTGATACTGCGGGCACATTAACTAAAGCAGCCGATTTGATGATGGAACGTGGTGCATTAAGTGTAAGAGCTATTTGTACACATCCTATTTTATCTGGAAATGCATACGAGAATATAAACAAGTCAAAATTAGAAGAACTTATAGTAACCGATTCTATACCTATTAAACCTTTAAGCGATAAAATTAAAGTTTTAAGTTGTGCAGATTTATTTGCCGACGTTATGGAAAAAGTACACAACAACAAATCTATAAGTTCAAAATTTGTAATGTAGATTACAAATAGAGTTATTAAAAAGAATATTAATTAGAAACCTTAAATAAATAAAATGAAATCAATTACAATCAACGGATCTCAAAGAGAAAGCGTGGGCAAAAAAGCAACAAAAGCCTTACGTAATGCTGGTCAGGTTCCTTGCGTATTATACGGAGGAGATAAGCCAGTTCATTTCACATCAGAAGAATTAGCATTCTCAAAACTTGTATACACTCCTAATGCGCATACAGTTGTGATTGCTTTAGAAAGTGGCGAAAAATTTAATGCTATTTTACAAGACATTCAATTTCACCCGGTAACAGACAAGATTTTACATGTAGATTTTTATCAGTTATTTGAAGATAAAGAAATTACTATGGAAATTCCTCTTGTTTATGTTGGAAGCTCTAAAGGTGTTAAAAACGGTGGTGTTTTACGTAAAAACAGACGTAGTTTACGTGTAAAAGCATTACCAGCTAACTTACCAGATTTTATTGAAGCGAATATTACACCACTTAAAATTGGTGACAAACTTTACATTACTACATTACAAAACGATGCATACAAATTTATGCACCCAGAAAATTCTGTAATTTGTTTAGTTAGACGTTCAAGAGCATCAGTAGACGCATTCGAAGAAGAAGAAGAAGAAGCAGCAGCAGAAGCAGCATTAGATGCAGGTGTAGAAGCAGAAGCTACTCAAGAATAGATTACTTTCTTAATTAAATATTAAAAGCATTCCGTATTATTCGGGATGCTTTTTTATTTTTACAGAAACACAAAATTTGATGTACCAGTTTTTAATTCGTTTATTTAGGAAAAAAGTTAGAATTGAAGAAAAAGATTTAATGAAAAAATTTTTAATTGTTGGTTTAGGAAATATTGGAGAAAAGTACGCAAATACGCGTCACAACATAGGATTCAAAATTTTGGATCATTTTGCTTCTCAGGAAGGTCTAACTTTTGAAACCCAAAAACTAGGTGACGTTTCTACATATAAATTAAAGGGTAGAACGTTTATCTTTTTAAAACCAAGTACCTTTATGAACTTAAGCGGAAAGTCAATAGTTTATTGGTTAACAAAAGAAAATATTCCGTTAGAAAATTTATTGATAGTAACCGATGATTTAAATCTGCCTTTTGGAAGCATTCGTATAAAAACAAAAGGAAGTGATGGTGGGCATAACGGATTAAAGGATATTCAAGAAAAACTAAATTCTGTGACGTATAATAGATTTAGGTTTGGAATAAGTGATGCTTTTAATAAAGGGCAACAGGTGGATTATGTTTTAGGTGAATGGACGGACGAGGAAAATAAGATACTTAAAGAGCGTCTGGACAAATCTGTTGAAATTATTAAATCGTTTGCTTTGGCAGGAATTAATATTACCATGAATACTTTTAACGGGAAATAATAAAGGAAATATTTTAAGCGTTCCTTTATAATTTATTTTACAACTATTCTTTTTGTAGATTTCTTTAAACCATCATTTACAATCAATAAATACATCCCAGATTGCACATTATTTAGTTGCATTTCTTGTCGAAAATCGCCATTATTTGGATATGTGTTTTTGTAAATAAAACGATTTCTTACATCATATATTTCAACATCAATATCACGGTTTAATGCGCCATTTAATTGAATAGTAAAAACCCCGTTATTAGGGTTTGGATACACGATGAAATTCTCGAAACCAAATTCTTCAATGGCTTCGGTTGGGATTATATTTAGAGTATAATCTTCTACTTCACCATCAACAATATTTTGATTAGAAGTGTGCAGGCTACCATCGCCATATTTACTAGAGACTCTCATAACGGTATTTCCTAATATCGCATCAATTGGAACTTTAATTGAGAGAGGCGAATTAGTAGTCGCTACATTAGTTGCATTAGTCGTATTTCCTAAATCATAGACCTCTTCAAAATCTTCAAAACTAGAATTTTGATTCCAATCTATCCATACTTTTGCCGAGGCTTCAAAATTACCATATGTATTTATATTTACACTTAAAGGGTAAGAATTATTTCTGCTAACAGTTGTAGAAATAGATTTAAAATCATTATATCCGGATGCTATTATAGTAACATTGTTAATGGTGTTAAAATTCACTAATGAAACACTTGCTGCCTGTGGCGAAATTACATTAATTGTATAATCTTCAACTTCGCCATCAAACCCATTTTCACAAGAGGTAGGCAAACCATCATCTTTATATTTCGTAGATATTCGCATAATTGTACTACCTAAAATAGCACCTGCGGGCACCGTAATTGAAAGTGGAGAATTCGCTGTATTTCCATTTGAAACATTGGTGGCATCTCCCAAATTATACTCCTCGCCTGCGTCATTAAAATCACAGTTTTGGTTCCAGTCTA
>Ga0102814_10001969_pt1 | contig 14127 bp, 29 predicted proteins | sample ColrivemetaGS741_FD_79112 | JGI IMG/M metagenome (GOLD analysis project Ga0102814, IMG submission 79112) | Estuarine microbial communities from the Columbia River estuary - Flood tide ETM metaG S.741 | ecosystem: Environmental > Aquatic > Marine > Intertidal zone > Estuary | place: USA... | reverse complement strand
GAAACTCTACGTCTATTACAGGAATGGAACCCACAATTATTTGCTCACATTATGATGAGAGATAATTTTTGGTTAATGCCAACAAATAAACAATAATACGAATGGGATTTCATAAAAGATGGATTAATAAAGAGGTGTTAATAATTAGATATAAGGACGGAGGACTAGATTCTGTTAAAACTTATTTAAGTGCAGATGCTTTAATATTAAGTGATGAATTCAGTTATAGCGTGTTGACTCTATTAAATAATAAAAAGGACGATGACGCTAAAAAACTATTAGAAGATGGAGACCTTTAAATTTGAAAAAGAATCTGACAACAAATGGTACGTTGTTCTTCCGGAATGGGAAGGAGAACATTGGGAGTTAGAGATGGTAATGGGAGCAGATACAATGCTTGACATTCTTGCACAAGGAGAATCCGAAGTATATGCTTCACTTAGTTTAGAACCAATAGATAATGCAATATGCTTAACATTCGATAAACACTATGAAGGTGGAGGATGGTATAATTTAAAGTCAGACTTATTTGAGTTTCCAGTTTGGCTATGTCACGTTACAAAATTTGTATTTGGAAAACTTCCAAATAAAATATGGGTATCATAAAATAATTCATAAATATGAAAGCGTTTAAATATAAAAATAAAATATATCGATATTTCTACGTTAGGATGAGTAGGATGTTTAAGAGCAATGATCGCTCTAGATATCCGAAATCAGTAACTGACAAGGAACGAACTGTGTCTGACATTTTTATAAAGATATTACATGATCCTACTACTGAATTATCATATGATATTAGTACTAAAGAATGTAGGATGAAAAATGATAGAGAATCCCTTTGGATATTTCTAGAACCTGGAAATGTAAAAGTAATTAATTCCGTATATGGGTACGATAGAAAAATTTCAGCAGAGCTTGAATATTATCTAGGGGAACGATTTAGACATGAGAACCATAAGCGTGGAGCCGTGATGAAAGCTGAAGCTCTTTCTAAGGTTGATTACTCTTTAAATAAAACACTAGATAAAATAAATAACTTAAATAAGTAAAGTTATATATGAGAACTAGAATTATATTAGCACTTACATTGGTTATATTAACATGTGCGTCATGTGCTAATAGTCAACATTGTGATGCCTACGGAAGCGTTGAAGTAGAAACTGAAACTGAATCAACATGAGAAATAACATTGCTAAATTCACAATAACCTTAGCTCTGTTACTTGTGAATTCTTTAGGTTATACACAGAACCTAATTTATCCACAAAAGATTGATTCTAACAATCAAATCATTGTCCATACGGGATATACTCTATCTTATAATGAAACATATGAACAGGCAAATTGGGTTACATATATGCTATGTGCAAGTGATCTAGATAGTGCAACCGCTATTCGTAAGAATTATTTCAAACCTGACGCATTAATTAAAACCGGATCCGCTGAATTATCTGATTATGTAGGAAGTGGATATGATAGAGGACACTTAAGCCCTGCTGGTAATTATATCGAGAACCAAGTTGAAATGGACGAATCGTTCTATATGTCTAATATATCTCCACAAGATCCGTCATTCAATAGAGGAATATGGAAACGCCTTGAAAATTATGAAAGGGAGCTAGCGGTAGAGAAAGATACAATATACGTAATTACCGGTGGTATTCTAAAGGGAGACTTGAAAACTATCGGAGATAACGAAGTTGCAGTTCCTGAATATTTCTTTAAGATTTTTTATAACGATTCATTCATATTATGTTTCTTAATAAAGAACGAAAAGTCTTCAGTTTCAATATTCGATTTCATTCAACCATTAACTAAAATCGAAGAAGAGTCAGGTTTAATGTTTACCCTTCATTAAAAAGTCTAAGTATATTATCTAGTTCTGGATTTTTATTGCTTATGCATATATCACCAAGATCATTACTACTGCACGTTACTCCCTGTTCAGATTTTAAATTATCCCATACGTGATTTATAATCGGATTATGTCTTCTACCTTTACCTGAGTATATATGACCTGCCCAATCCACTATACTTCTATAGATTTTAGTTCCTAGTCCAATACCTCTTAGATCCTCAGCTAGGCCGATGTGAATTTGATAGAATGTTTCTTGAATCAATTGAATATCTACAACGACTCCCTTTGTGATTTCAAGTTCAATTGGAAGTTTCATCTCGAGCCAGATAATAGAGCTGCCATCGTTTCCGATCTCGCTCCAATCTAGATCTGTCCACTTTAAATTATGAATAGTTTCTTTATCTTCATCAGATACTTTAATTTGTTCAGGAATACGCAAACCTATTGATCCATTTATTGACTCCCATAATTCGTAACTTAAAGCTCTGTGTTTGGACATTAGATTAATCCCTTTTTATTAGCCTTTGATGCTAGAGTTTTAACAGCATCTTTAAGATCTACTGCCCAATCACTTAATTTAATAAATCCATCTTGCCATGGAATACCTTCCTTTAATTCAGGATAACTCTTGTGACCTTTAATAGCTGCAGTCTTAGATCTAATATCAGATTTAATTGCATCATAATCTGCTTGATCAGATGGATTAGCTTTCTTAATATCGGCAACTAGCGCTTTAAGTGAATCAATTAATTCAGCTTCAGGTGTGCTTCCTGCTCCATATAATCTAAATGGTAACTCTTCATCGTTCTCATTTAGTTTTCTAAATTCTTTAAAATCTTTTATTTTAATCTCTCCCATCTCTGTTTGACTTTTTTAATGCTTCTAAGTATGCGATCGTATTATCAATACTTTCGATCATCATATTCGAATGTTCTTTTATTTGGTTTAAATCTTTACCTCTAGCTTTTTGTCTAAATCTTTCTCTATCAGAAGCGGATGCATTTGACATTGCTCTAATTAATTTAGTAAATCCTTCACTACGTCTTTTAGATGCCATTATTATCTTATCAATAATTTCATCTGTATACATATCAGAATCCTCAAATAGCATTTTGAAGTATCTAGCAGCTTCGGTATTTGAACAACCCATTTCATAGAATCTTTCTAATACTGCTTCTCTTGCACTATTTACTTGCTCTGAATTTTTCATCTCAACTACTAGCAATCGATCAGTCGTTGAATTACGTACGAATTCTTCTCCTTTAAATTTAGCATGGTTTGCTCTTTTCTCTGTTCTAATAATCATTTGAGTAGCGATCTTACCAAGATCTCCTTTACCATTCTGAATCTCTTTATAGAACGGAGTAACGTCCTTAATTAATTCAGCCTCACTTGGAATTGCTGCAATAATTAATGCCTGTTCGTCTTTTGGAATACCAAATTCATCTAAGTATGCAGTAAAATTTGAACCAAATTTACTTTTAATATCTCCATCATCTTTTCTATGTGCATGAGTTACTCTACCGTCCTTATCAACAGTAATTCCAACTAAGTGCATTTGATCTGATGGTGGCTTAGTATAATCGAAGAATACATATTGTACACTTCCATTATCATCTTTATTTACGTAATTGTAGAACATTCCATGTCCTCCTGGATATCTAGACGGTAATAAACACCATGATGTTGACGAACATACCTGTCCGAGAGTCTCTGGTGATCTAAATACAGTAAGTAATTTATCTTTACCTTCCCATATAACGCTTGCACCTGGATCACTCTTTTCAACCTTGTCCGTGATATCACCAAGTGCTGATCCTAATCCGGCAATTTTATTTTCTAATCCTTCTTTTATTTCTTGTAGTGATTTAAACTTACCAAGTTTTCTCTTGAACCCGGTAATCTCACGACCACTTGGATCAGCTTTATGTAATTGGTATGCTACGTCTATTAATTCACTTTGAAATTCAGGTGTAGCGTTTTTAAATGCTTCTTTCTGATTGAATGGAACCGCTCCTGGTATTTCAACACCACGATAATCTCGAGTTCCTGCTTTATTAACTAATGCCTTAACGATCCATCTTCCTGCCAATTGTTCTCTTAGCTTTGTAATATCATCTATTAGTTTCTCATATCCTGGATTCTCTCCATCAGTTAATGGTAGTGAAGCATATGCAGCAAGTGATTTTAAAGGTAATTCTCTAAGAATTGGTTTATTATTAGGATCTGTTAACAATCCCATTAGAGTTTGAAGGATTCCCATGTCTGCCTTTTGATCCATAAAGAATTTTACAAAAGGAATTGCATCTCCTACTCGACCGGAGTCTTCTATTAATTTTCTAAGTGCAACCCATTCAGGATGTTTCTCTAAACGAGCTTTTTCGTCGTCAGTTAATCCGTCGAATTCAAATCCTGCTTCTTCGGCTTTACGCTTAATAAAGAAGTTCTTAGCATCACTAATGTTCTCGTTAAGCGATATTACTTCTTTTTTTTTAAAAGAAGCAAATGAGTTGATGTGTGAATATTTAGACTCGTTTATCTTTTCAAGTCTTCTTTCTAATTGAATTCTTAATGATTCTTTAAGATAAGAAGCTAATCTTTTAACTTCATCCATGTCTCCTGCGTCTAATGCATCATCAATTAAACCTTGTAGTTGAGAATTAGTCATTGCTTTGTAAGTCTCATCATCTCCGATTAGAGGAGTAGGTGAAGGTCTTCCATAATCATCTACTTCAAAATCTTCTTCGTCGTAATCGTCTCCATAAGAAGAGATTCCATCTGCTTCAAATTCGCTGATTTCTTCAGATATTTCATCGATCATGTCTTGAGCAATTCTTTCTGCTCTTCTGTCTTCCATTAACATAAGTCTAATAAATTCTAGGAATTCATCTGCTGGAAGTGCCATCAACTTACCAAAGAAGTGTTCTTTAAGATTATCAATATTATCGTATTCTTCAAAGTTTGAAATAAATTTATGTAAATCAGATGCGATGTATGGACCGTATCTTAAATCTTCTAATTCTCCAGCTAAGGTATCAGTGTTCATGATAACCAAGTTAGCAATTTGCTCGTCTTCTGGAATCCCAATTGCTGATATTAATTGGTAAATACCTTTAACTGTTTCATGGATTAACATAGCGAAATCCATTCCTCTAGCTTTAATAACTGGAGTAGTCTCATTGAATAATTCTTCTAAATCGTCTCCATTATCTAAAATATCATCTCCTGCTTCTAAGCTAGCGATAATATCTTCTGCTGTTTTCTCTGCCTTTTCTTCGTCGTCTGGCTCTTCCCAATCAACTGAAACAGTTCCAGCGAAACCTTCTTTAGTTTGCCACATTTGTTTTTGAACCTCAATTGGAATATCCCAATCAAAGAATGAAGCAATATTTGTAATCTCAGTAAGAAGCTCGATCATTTTAGATCCATCTTCTTCTCCGAATATCTCCTTTAAACCGTCAGCAATAAATGGCATATTAAGAATAAGTTTAGTATTCTTAGCTTCACCTTGTGTAATATTGTTTGCGATTTTTCGTTTATGAATTTCTTTCTTTACGTTTTCATCTTGAATCTCCTCAGTTTCTGGTGGAGCTTCCATTGGTACGTCTTCCATCTCATCTTTAAGCTCATTCTGCTCTGGAAATTTAATATCTAATTTAACACCATCTAAAATAGAGCCATACATTTCACGTATTGCATCAACTGCTAGTTGTTCTAACTCTGCTTCTTTTCCTGCTTGTAACCTTTGAACTTCCTGTACTGTTGCCATGAACTGAGGAATCTTTCTTCCGTAACGTTCTCTGGTATCAGATTTCATTTGGTTTGCCCTACCTTGTACGTTACTTAGATATTTGTCAGCTTCATCTCCTTCTCCCTCTCCTGGTATTCCAGGATTGTCTTCTAGTGATGCTTCATAAATATATTGTGCAAATCCCTTAACTATTTGAGACTCTTCCATCTTATATTTAGATGCTAGAAATTTTAAATCAAATTCAATTTTACCGTCTGCGTCTCTAAGCTCTGTTATGAATCTATCGTAAACGTCCTCAGCTGATGCCATAGGTTTAGGCGCAACGCTTGGTTTACTTCGTCTAATTGGTGAAGGTCCACGTCTATCAGGGGTTTTAGTAGGAACTTTTGTAGGAGTTTTAGTTGGGGTCTTAACAGGCTCCGCCATCATGTAGTCCTCGTATATCTTCTTAATGTGCTTATTCTTAGCCATACTGTGAAATTCTTTTTATTATTTATATTATTATTTATTAGAAATATAGCAAATGGTTTTAGTAAAATACTATTAAATTAATAACATGACATTAAAAGATTACATTGCGAATCTAGTTAAGATCGTAGAAGAGAATCCTAAATACGGAGATTTACAAGTCGTATATTCAAAAGATGACGAAGGTAATGGATATCAAGGGGTACATTATACTCCTACGATAGGAATGCATGATTTCGATGAAGGCGAATTTACTTCTTTCAATGAAGATCCTGACGTAGATCCAGAAGATACATGTGATAAGGATGATATTAATGCAATTTGTATAAACTAGAAGAATGCAGGAACTGACTGATACGGATAAGAGTGATTTAATTGAAGGAATTAAAAAGAGACCTGAGAAAAAATGGAAGAAGGCTCCGAAGCGTACAGTAAGTGAGCGTTTAGAAGACGAGGTAATAGAATCCGGAGGAACTAATCTAGGAAAGATCGCAAAGAAATATGAAAAAACAACCACTGAGTTGGTAGAATTATGTAACAAACTTGGAATTTATTAAGTTATGATAGAAGCAGACGATTTAGATGGACATTTAATATTAGCATGTAAAGGTTGGTATAATGTTAAAGGAGTAAGCATGATTGATGCACTTGGTAGAATTCAAGCAGGTTTCTGCGGGTGGAGTGCAGCTGAACATGGAGTTCCTAAAGAAGCTCTATGTGATCGTCTATATAAAATACTTAACAAATATTCTAAACATGAGCCGGTTCATTTACAAGAGCAGCTACATCGTTGGATGTTAAATGGATGGTGGATCCATTCAGATACTGAAATGAGCGACATGGATAAGTTGATCTATTTCTACAGATCTAAGATTCACGATATCAAAATTAAAAACGATGGTAATCTGTTAATTAAATTACCTAAGCCTCAAAAGAGAGCAGCAAAGAAATTAATTGCTGGTAAAGTACCATTCGAATTAAAATTAATGGACAAACTAACATCATGAGCCATCCACTAGAAAAACTAAGAGAATTTTTAGATTCACCAGAAGGTGCAGAATCTATCAAGAGATTTCATCAAGAGATCGAAGATGCTGAAAATCGAAAAAAGAGAAATGCGATGCGAATAATACATCACATTAAGGATTTATCAGACGCTGAATTACATGAAGCATTCTTAAGGTTTTTCGAATGGGAAGAGAAATACGAAGAAATGTTCTATAAACGTGGAATACTGACTCAATCAAATGTAATGACTGCCATACAAAGTGCATGGGAAATGGTAGGAGATACTGACCTTGAATTTGATGAGGACTTCTTTTCAGGAGGAGCTGCATTTAGAGGTTATATATTTAAAACTTACTGTGGACAAGGTTGTTTCACAAGAATCGTCTATAAGGACGAAACTATTTTTCAAACTAGCTAATATGAAGGCAATCAAAAAAGCACTAGGGCTTAAACCTAAATTTACAGATAATGAATTAACGGCAATGAAAGTACTATCTACTATCTATTTAGATGGAGTAGATTGGGAAAAGGATGGAACAAATCCAGTTGTAAAAAATACATTGGAATCAATAAAAGAAAAAGTTAAAGACTATTAATGGCTTGGGTACACCACATTAACGAAGGAAAAGCTGATCCTAAGCGATATCTATTCTATCATAGATGGTTTATACATTTCGGTAAGAAGGATAACAAAGAAATATCAATTGAGATATGTTCTAATCCTAACTTTGGATGGGGACTTGATATTGAAGGAGGAGAATCACGAGTCTTAATTTACTTCTGGTTTATTTGGAAATTCTACATTGGATTTAATAGCATATTTCCAGAGTGGATCTTTGCAAAAGAGTACAATCAATTCTCAGACAGGGATCCAAAGCCGAATGAAAATAAGAAACTAAAGGGACGTGCAAGAACTCGAGAAAGGGGATGGATCAGAACCGCTACTAGAGAAACGAGTATAACATTTCATAACTATATGATGTGGTGGAATATATGGAGAGACGATAATTCATGGGATAATAAAGTTCCTAAGTGGAGAAACGGATCATTTCATCCAGGTAGATGGATCAGAGGAAAAGATAAAGTTACGTCCGAAGTTATTGATACATTCTACGCACAGATCAAAATGCCAGAAGGAAGATACCAAGCAGAAGTGGAAGAGATACAATACATAAAGAAATATCCTAGATGGTTCAGTAAGAAATGGAAGAGATTTGATTTCAAATTTGGATATCACGATCATCATGGAACCTGGATTGATACTCCTGTACTTCATCACGGTAAAGGATCTGCCTCTTATAATTGTGGAATGGATGGAACTTACTCAATGTCACTAAGTAGTGATGTTAAAGATAGAGCAGAAGCGGTTGCTAAAGTATTAGTAAGCTGCTTGAAAGATCGTAAGAAGTACGGAGAAATAGAATTTCCTAAGAATATGGAGGGCATAGTAGATGGAATCATAACTAAAAATTTAATCAATGAATTTGCATGATATCAACCAGGTTTAGAGTTCCAATATATGATATGGAAGTACGTGTAATTATTCTCGAAGAAGATGAGGATTTTTATACAGCCTTTCCAAAGCTACCAAAGGATTCAATGGAAGCAGATGGAGTTGCTCACTGTCTAGTTGATGATACAGGTAGAGCAAATATCATAATTGAAAAGGAATACCTAGATTTTGATACTGTAACTCATGAAGTATATCACTTAACTCTTGCCATTCTTAATAATGCGGGACTCGTTCAATCTGACGATAGTGAAGAAGCATATGCCTACTTAAATGGATATCTAAATGGTCACATAATAAAAGCCATTATCAAAAAATTAAATCTTTCAATAAATTACTAGAGTGTTTCGGTGTCAAAAAACATTTGTCATATGAAAACATCATGGATTACCCTATTTAAAAAGAATAGATTCGAATTTGGAGATCAACATGTTCGCCAATACGTAATCTTCGAATGCAAATTCCTATTTAGTATTATCATTTTCTATTTTGAGAAGAGCAATGGATCTCAGGACCGATATCACACGCATGCATTCAACGCAATATCATTTAAATTATTCGGAGAGTATACTGAATATGAATTACTTGACGAAAATACTGAAGCATTTACAATTAAGCGTCGAACTCAGATATTTAAATACTTTCCAAGAAATTCCTATCATAAGATTGGAAATTCAAACGGTTGTCTAACTTTATTATTATCAGGACCTTGGAAGAAAACATGGAAGGAATTTAAAGAAGGAGTAGTTACGAAGTATAATTGGAATAGAAAATAGCATTATGAACAAGTACGATTTACCAACTGACTATACTAAACTTAACGGTAAGCAGCGAAGAGAGGTTAGGGAACAATATGTTGAGGAGCAAGGTGGTAAATGTTTTTATTGCAATCATGATTTACATAAAGCACCTCCACTTCATATTACTAATAGACCAATTAACTTACGATTGTTTCCACCTGGTATGTTAAAGAATCCTATTCAATTACAACATTGTCATAGAACAGGAATGACAGAAGGAGCGGTTCATGGATATTGCAATTGTGTTATGTGGCAATACGAAGGAAGATGAGAATGGAAAATATTATAATATCGGACGAGATCTTTAATGAAATCAAAGAAGCATCTATTAAATTATGGGGAACCCATGATGACGGTGGACTTGGATACGCTACTGAAAAGATCAATTATATAAAGGATCTTCCTAATTCATCGACTAATGTTGCTAAAATAATAAGAATGTTTGATCATTGGCACCAGAAAGCAATTGCAGGAAGAATTAGCTTACAAGCTAAACGAGTAATTAGAGAATGTATTATGTCAGGTTGGCCTAAACAAACAAGAGGTCAAGATTTAGAACAAAATGCATTTTTTAAAGTATAATAAAATAAATTAAAATTAAATATCTATGCAAGGAAACAAATTTTTATCAGGAGTGTATTTCTACATGATGATCGCACTAGTTGCAACTGGAGTAACTTCATACCTATTCGGAAATACCGAATTGATTCACACGATGTACGACATTGTACCAAACGAAGAGGGTGAAGGTACACATATGTCCATGACTATATTAGGATGGATCGTAACATTGGCACCATTAGCAATGGTATTCGGATTAGCAAGTATGTTAAAGAGATCTACCGCCACCATAATGTTTATGGGACTTATATTATTCGCAGTAATGATAGGAATGAGTTTGTCCTACATCTTCTTAATTTATACTGGAGCAAGTATTGTCTTAACATTCTTTACAACCGCATCTCTCTTTTTAATTCTATCACTAGTCGGACTCAAGACTGAAGTAGATCTAACTAATTTCGGAACATTCTTAATGTTTGCGCTTGTTGGTATCATAATTGCGATGATCGCTAATTGGTTCGTACAAAGCCCTACGATGCACTATGTAATATCAGCAATAGCAATATTGGTTTTCTTAGGACTAACCGCCTACGATACCCAGAAGTTGAAAGATATTGGACGAGGCATGGATTATGGAAGTGATGAAACCAAGAAGCTAGCTATATGGGGAGCATTGGATTTATACCTTGACTTCATCAATATATTTATTCACCTCCTTCAATTCATGGGAGTAAGTTCAGACGATTAATATGAGTGTAGAAAGAATAGCAATACTAAAAGACGAGATCTGGAGAAGACAGGTTGAGCTTGAGAATCTTACATCTAGAATGATGAAAGAGGAAACAGATGTTCGTAAGAGATTTGTAATGTGGGCAAATAACGGCCTTAAGAAAAAACAATTGACGTATCTACCAGATGGAGCAATTAGAAAATGGATAGATGATAATGATTGGCTTGATGGTGAACGTGGTGTAATCAAATTACTTGATATAGAAGATTACTTTCTTATATTTAGTCTAACTGATGATAAACTTGCGGAATATAATTGTTTAGATGAGGTAGAATCTTTAAAGGAAGATCCAGTATTCATCGCAGCATGTGAACATATGATGAGAGACAACGTAGACTCATTCGCAATTGACTGGTAATGGCAAATAGACACTATCCACAAAACGAAGAAGTAGAAGTAACTTTGAAATTCAAAGTGAAACTTACTCACATTAGTAATTATCATCACTTGAGTGAAGATGATATCTCTAGAATCGTTCAAGATTTCAAAGAAGAAATATCAAATGAAATCGCCAGCAATGTGAACGGAGAATACTCAAATCGAGACGTAACCACAATGTGTGATTATGTAAATTACGAAGTAGAACAAATTAAAGATGAAGATAATTAAAGGAAACCTAATCACTCTGGCACTCGCTGGTGAATTCGATGTAATATCTCATGGTTGCAATTGTTTTTGTACAATGGGAGCAGGTATCGCACCCCAAATGGCTAAAGCATTTGGAGCAGACACGTTTAAAATGGAACATGAAAGTTGGAGAGGAGACTACAATAAATTAGGACAAATTGACTTTGAACTAGTTAATGTAGAAAACAAACCTGATATGATTGTAGTAAATTCATACACTCAATATGGATTTGGAAGAAATCATGAAGGTGGAACTAAAACTCCTCTTGATTACGTAGCACTTGAAATGTGTATGCAGAAAATTAATCATATGTTTAAGGGAAGTCGTGTTGGCTTACCGTGGATTGGATGTGGACTAGCAGGAGGAGATAAAAACAGAGTAAAGGAAATATTGGAACGAACATTAACTGACGTCGACTTAACGATCGTCGAATTAAACTAAATAAATTATGAGCACTGAATTTAACATCTTAAGAAACGCATTAGCGATCAAAGGGGCAATTTCATTATTTAAGCGTGATGAACCAAAGAAGGAAGTAAAGGAGCAAGCTCGACTTAATCAACATCAGGCTCCACCGCCTAGAGTTAGACGAGTAGTTGAAACTCCAAAGGCTAAAAAGATGCCAAGATTATTAATCATTGGACATGGTCGTCATGGAAAAGATACGCTCGCTGAGATATTTGCTCGTGACTATGGTATGACATTCAAAGCATCGTCGATGGCAGCATCAGAGATCTTTATATATGATGTACTTAAAGACAAGTATGGATATAGAACTCCCGAACAATGCTTCGCCGATAGAAGCAAACATCGTAAAGAATGGTACGATTTGATATGCTTGTACAATGAGCATGACAAAGCAAGGCTCGCTAAAATTATTATGACTACGTCAAATTGTTATGTTGGAATGAGAGACAAGCCTGAAATTGACGAGTGTCTAAGACAAGGAGTATTTGATCTGGTTATATGGGTTGATGCATCTAATCGTCTTCCTAAAGAGCCTAAAGATTCTTTCAACATCACAACAAAAAGTGCTGACATTCTTATTTCAAATAATGGAACACTAGAAGAGTTCGAAGAGAAAGCTAAAAGATTAGGAAATATTATATTCAATGGAAGGATATAGGTTAAATTATGTGGAGCCTTTCTATTATCTAGAAAAGAAGATACTGATACTTTGGATATTTAAATATTGGCATCCGGTTCTAGCATCACATTCGTTAACTGAAATGGAAGAAGAAATTAATAAATTGAAGAATGTTAAATCGAATTCAGACAAAGGGACAGACATTAACTCGACAAATAAGTGATCAAGAAAGCTTAAAGCGACAATTTAGAATATTCTTTGAAGGATACGAAGGATATGACGCAGTTGTTGAGATTCCAATATATAAATTTGGAATTACTGATATACAATTCAATGAAACGGATGAGGCAACTGAAATGACAATAACACTAGAACGACCTGGGATCTTAATAGGTAGAGCAGGAACTGTGATTAATCAATTAACTGAATATTTGACTAACTATCATGAATTTCCAGTTAAAGTACTAATCATCGAATCTAAGCTATGGAAATAGACGATGAATTGAGACCTCAAAATAAAGGAGAAGTACGAGAAATTAAAAATCGTAGAGAAACAATTGCGAAGGTACAAAATGCTGCTAACATCATTGCCGAACATGGAAGACAATCTAATGCTAGCTATTTTGTAACATCAGCTTCGGTTGCCGAAATCATTAATCAATTAAAAGAAGAAGGAGAACTTTAGTATAATAGAAGTATGAAGAGCGAGACTGAAAAACTTATTGAGTATATTCAAGTTGAATCCAGAATTCTTAGAATATCTGATCCTAGAACAAAGGGAGTTCGTAAAGCTGACTGGGAAGGGTATAATACGGCAATGGATAAGATGTTAATCGCGGCTTCACCAATTGACATCGATGAGATGAAAGATCTCAGTCTAGAATATGGCGTACCATTCTTTCGCGAATCTGCGATGGAAGTAGTTACTAAGTGGAACGAATTAATATCGACTCGTGATTTGTGATAAGACTGGTAAGGAATATACCAGACCTCAGACTAAGGGACTAGAAACTCATCCATTTGAGTTTGATACGCAGATGACTAGAGTTTTCGCATCTACTGTCTCATCTGAATTAGTTTCAGTTCAACCAATGTCAGCTCCTGTTGGAAATTTGTTTTATTTTGACCATGTATACGTAGATTCTGAAGACGACGAAAATACTAATGAGATTTAAATCAAATATTAATAATAGACCCCACACAAAGGGTCTGCGCTCTAAGAAGGATTATGTCATACATATCGACATGAATCGTAACATGGTAACTGGAGTTAGGGTAATCAATTACACCAGTGAGAGAATAAAGTATGAGGTTATTACCGACACTGGACTATCAATCATTGGATTTATAGATAAAAATACATTTGGTGACTCTATATTACATACTAAATTATACAAGTCATCTTGGTTAGAAGTTAGAGTTACTCGTGAATCTGATAACAGTTTAGTTGAGGTGAAAAGAGTAACACTTGATTAGTATAATATAGATATGGAAGACGAAGATTTATTCCCGTATATAAAAAGAGAACGACCGGTTATGCCGCCACTTGAAACTCTTAAAGATTGGCTACATGCAATGTGTAGCGGAAATGGAGATGGTAGAATCAATGCAAAAACCGGAATGAATATGAATCGTATATTAAACGATGAAACGTTTAATGGTGT
>Ga0102814_10001967_pt1 | contig 14142 bp, 17 predicted proteins | sample ColrivemetaGS741_FD_79112 | JGI IMG/M metagenome (GOLD analysis project Ga0102814, IMG submission 79112) | Estuarine microbial communities from the Columbia River estuary - Flood tide ETM metaG S.741 | ecosystem: Environmental > Aquatic > Marine > Intertidal zone > Estuary | place: USA... | reverse complement strand
TATAGAACGAGCATTAGCGTCTTTATCCTTTGATAGTGGATATTTACTACTTGTATCAGTTGATAAAATCTCATTTGGAGACTGCGGATCAAATCCCTTTATATCATTTAATTCGGAAACATCTAGTGGGGGTAACTCCTCATCACCAGTAAAACCACTCTCCATATATTCATCATCCAACTCTTCTAAATTATCAAAATCATCTTGGAAAACAAACGCCCCTTCTTCTGGTGGTGGATCACCTATATAAACCATTAAACCATTTAAATCTTCTTTAACCTTCAACTCTAAATCTTCTGGTAAAACAACACTCAATTTAATCTTTGGTGTTCCTTGTGTTTGTACAGATTCTTCTGTTGGTGTAGGTTTCTCTTCATCAGGAACGAATCCACCGATAGGGCTTTTATACACAACCTCGTTACAAGAAAATGGACTAGGCTTTTTTATCTTATTATAACAGACACCAAGATCATCATAATCTACCACTTTTGTCTTCCAAATCTCAACTATTTTATTAAGTATGGTCTCATCAAGGACCGACTCAGCCGGTATTGGACTAGCCCAGGTATGTATATCATTTGGTGATTTAACATCGGTTAGAAAATCAGTTAGATTTTCATTAAGTGTAAATTTCTCCCCAGATTCCTCATTTGATATAAATACATATTTTGAAAAAGATGATTTATCCCTCCAGGTACCAACATTTTCGCTTTCAGAATAAAAATAAGCTTCCTGAGGTTGATATAGTTCTCCACCATCCTCATCACTCCACCCAACACCACCAGGCGAAAAGCCTGAACCATTACCCCTAATCCAAAAGATACTAACCTTAGTCTTATTATTTAAATAGTATGGATCTCCACTAAAAGACCTACTCCTAGGAACATTATCCTTATCATAGGGGTCTTGTATTATCTTATAATAATCTTGTGTAAAATCTTCTTGTGATTCCAGCACATCTCCATAAGGATTCTCATTCCTTTTTTTACTAGACTCGATCCACATCATCAAGTGTATAAAGTTATCAGGTGTGTATAGTGAGTATTTACCAGTTGTTTTAAAATCCATCCCATATGAGTTAAATTGATTGGGTCCATGATGAATCCAACCAACTGTAATCTTTTTACCACCCTCATCAATAACACGAACCTCTATATCACCAAAACCGTTACTACGAGCATCAATACTCGCATTAACCTCTCTAACCCTAACCGATTTAAGTACATCACCTTTTGCCATAAACTATTTATAAAAATTATTAAAGCCCACCAATAGAAAATTTACCATCCTTAATTGAAACGGGAGGTCTAGGAGTTTCTAATACCACTGGTGGTAAAGAATACCCACCCTTTATAAAATCTTCCCTAGATTTATCTTTCCTTGTTGATTTATTAGGGAATGATAATCTTTCTTTAATTTTAGATTTATTATTAAGATCTTGATCTATATCAAGAACCCTAAACTCACGTATATTACCCAAATCAGTTGGATATTTTATAACAGAACCCTCTTTTATATTAAGTGGGTTATCAATATTATTGATATAACAAATAACATCCATATCTACTAAATAAAGACCAACCACATCCGGTTCTAAATTATATATCTTTTCAAATATTAAATCTAACCTCATATCAAAACCTCTCTCAACGACATATTCAGATAAAGCTATATCATCTCTATACACAAATGTTGATGTAAACAAATCATAAACATCATTCGCGGTGTCAAATTTTGTATAACTATCAGTAAGTGATTTAAAATCCATTTATATTAATTATTTTTTAGGTCCGAAAGTCACAATTAAAACGATGGCAGTCGGATCGAAGATAGAGTTTCTATTTGTTCAGGTGTTAGAGGTGGTTGTGTGTTAGTTTCACCCTCTGTTATAACAGCCTTCACATCTGCGCCGGCTCCAGCTTCTGGATTAATAACCTCCACTGTTTTGTTTTCAGTTGTTACTCCGGAATTACTATTATTATCACCAGCTGTTGTGTTGGAAACCGATGATTCTCCGTTAGATTCTGTATTAACTACTGAATTTTCTGTCGCTGGATCAGCAGGAAATTCTAATGGTGAATTATGTAAAGTTTGTCCAGGTGTCAAAGTTGAATTATCTTTAATAGTATTAACACTCCTTATATGACCAGTAGCAAATTTAGCTGCTATTTCTTGTAATCCCCAAGGTCTAGCATTTTTCATAGTGAATTCAACCTTTACCCTAGATGGTAAATCATTAAATGCTAAATCAGCACCAGTAGATAATTTAACATCCTCAACCAACATATCACCCGAGCAAAAAACAGGCCTTAACGGATTACCAAGAGTTACATGCCAAGGTGTTGATGGTGCCCCAGATAAGTTGTTTATAACACCATATATATCATGTTTATATTTAAGAACAGTTGCTGCAAGAGAAGATACTAATTCTGTTTTGAGATCACCCAACGCTTCAAGTGCTGCCCCGGTGTCAGCTTTTGGCACCTCTCCCTCTGTCTCTGCTTCTATATTTTCTATTGCTTTTTTTACACCATCAACAACATCTCCTACTATATCAGTTAGTGCGCCAACGAATTCATCAATCATTACTTGAGGGTTACTCGCCCAACCTTTAGCTTTAGCGGCGAATCCCGCCGATAATCCATATGAACCACTAACACTAGTACCAAATCTTAAAATATTACCCAATAAATCTTGCCAAACTATTGTTGGATCTATACCAGAAATAAATTTCTGCTCATATTCACAAACCATTTTTACCTGAAAAGTACATTTCAAACCACTACCCTTTGAACCCTGTGGGATAGTTTTCCTTTTCTTAGCCATTTTAATTATATTAGGGTTACCAGCTGGTAAAATCGTATTAGCATTGGCATCTTTTGGTAGTTCATCAAGCACACCCAATTTTTCTAAAACTGTTCTTTGCATTTGCTCGGTAAACCCAGGTAATGGTATACCACCTAACGCTGCACCTGCCTTTCCCCCAGCATTCTTACCTAAAAAATCTTCTCCCATTGAATTTAATATACTTGTGAAATCGGCTTCAGCATCTTCCCATTCTTCACTAAATGAAATATCAAAGAAATCTTCATCTGGTGGTCGCCATGTTATCATAACAGATTGAGGATTGAGGATTCTCTTTCCTATAATATTATCTTGAAGAGGGGAAGCAAATCTTCTAGCTATTATTAATCTATTATTTGGATAAACTCCTAAATTTTTAAGATAAGCAAAATCAGATGGTCTTAAAGCTGCTGATGTGGATGACAACTTCTCTATTATATTCAATAAACTAGTATCATAAACATCATTGTTATGTAATGATGTTCTAGAAGTTCCCTTGAAATCATCTTTTAATCCACTTGTATCCTTTGCAGTACCTACTGCACCAACATTAGCCCAAGCTTTTATTTGACTACCACCACTAAACAATGATACCATTCCTGCTTTAGAACTACCCTCGGTAGCCTTACCCGTATTATACTTATTAATATTAACATTACGAGATTTACCAGCATTGAAAGTTGACATACCATCTCTAGATGGGGTACTTAGAACACCGATAAGTCCTAATGGGGATCCTCCTAATATTGCCATAATAATATACTTTTTTAGTATATATTAATTATTAGTAATCTCTAATGATTTGACTATTTGAAAATTTAGAAAGGTTTGATAGAACATCATCCATAACTTCTGGGTTTTTTCTAAATTCGTTATAAAAAATGAGAACATTGAAATTATTATCACCAAGTATCTTTTTAAGGTTTAATAATTTTTCGATTGAAAAGTCGTTATCAAAATCCGGAATATAATATATGTCTTTCTTCTTATCTATTGCTTGTTGTATTTTATTGAAAATTAAAATCTTGAGATAAGTCTTATCATCATTGAAATCAACTTCTTCTTCATCAACAATTCTACGTATATCTATGATATACTTATTTTTCACTCTATTGACTTTTACAAATTTATCAAACTTCTTGCGGGTCTTGCAATATACACAGAAAAATTCCATTTAAACTTTTTATTTTGATTGACTTTTAACGATTTTATATATAATATAAAATTGATCCCCTTTTTTAATATATATACATTATGAGAAAATACTCTGACAAATTTCTAGATCAATCAAATAAGCTAAAGCACGCACGTGTAGGGTTTGAATTTGAATTTTATCTAAAAGAACTATCATACTATAAAACACTTGAATTACTTAATCAAGATTTAAATCCTGTAAAAGTTTGGGGTTTTAGACAATATCATTCAAATTTCACACCAGATGAAAACAACTTTAAGATAGAACCAGATTTATCAGGGGGATCTAACATGGTTGAGTTAGTAACAGGACCACTTGACTTTTATGATGCTAAATATTACTTAATAAAAATATTAAAGTTTATTCAAAACTATGGATATACAAATGAAAAAGCATCCATACACTTCAATATATCTTTTAATGGTGATGATATGGATTTAAATGATATAAACATATTAAAACTTATATTAAACACTGATGAGGAAGAAATATACAGATCTTACCCATCTAGAAAGTCAAATGTTTATGCTAAGAGTATAAAGAAAATGATTCCATTTAAGGAATATGATTTTTTTAACATACCAATTGGTGTCGTTAAAAACAATATGAGATTACCTAATGATAAGTATTATGGTATAAACTTCACAAACATAGGTAATAATAAAGAGTCTCAGAGACTAGAATATAGATATATCGGTGGTAAGGATTATGAGAAAAATATAGGACAATTGATATATTTCTTAGAAAGATTTATCATAAATACTTATGATTCTTTGGACTCTGATTTTAACTCAGAAGATATAAATAAATTAGAAGAATATTTAGAAGAAAATATATCAAATTATAAAAACCTATCAAGTTATGATAATTTTATAATTGATTTTCCAACTATACAAATTCAAATAGATCAAGAACACTCTTATGATGTTGTATCTGCTTATTATGATAAAATTTATACAAAACTTTACAATATTATAGAAGGTACAGAAGATTTAAAAGAATGTATTATCAATTACGTAACGACTAACCAAACAATGGAGGTTGTTGATGCTAATATAAAAGGAACATCGACTATAAGAGGTTATGAATTAATAAACTGTAATGTGGAAGGAATATTTGATGACTGTTTCTTTATAGGAACAAATATAATTAACTCACAAGTATCTAAATCTAAACTAAAACATTCAGATGCTGAAAATACAAAAGTATTAAATTGTTATATCGATGGTAGTACAATAACAAACTGTTATTTTATGGAGGGTTATTTAAATGGTGATATGATTGGTGGTGTTTATCGTTCAGGTAAACTTGGACCATACGCAACAATGGATTCTGATGTTAAAATTGTTACTGATTATGATAACTTCTTTGATACTAAATTTGATGTTGAAGGTGATAAAGGAACAGATAAGGGTGTTATGAAATCATATGGTAAATAAATGTTGAAGAAATGAAATATCTAAAAACATTCGAGGGTTGGGAATTTTTAGTACCCAAAGAAGAACAATTCAATGGATTAACAAAGGAATTTATCGAAGATATGTTTATAGATATATCTGATGAGGGTTATGATATGTCAGTATATTTTGATAAAAGAGCTATCACATCAGTTGATAAAGAAGAAGGTAAGATGATTATAAATGCTATACCATATATATGGGTTAGAATGGAAAGAATAGTGAAAATAGAAAATCCTAAGAATTCTGAAAGTTTACTTGTTGTTAAATATTCTGATGTGTTCAAAGAAATGATTGATATTGCTAATGATAGATTAGGTGATTTTGGTTGGTATGTATCTGATTCAACAGTTATATCAAATCACCAAATAAGAATATTCATACACCGTATAGAAGATAAAAAATACGTTGTTTAATTTAATATATAAAGGACAAACAAATAAGTAATAATATGAAGAAATATACTGAGTTTATAAACGAAGAGGTTGGATTGAGAAATATAAAATCAATAACCAAAGGTCATAAAGAATGTGAGATATATTTCCACAAAGATTTAGATGGTGTAACATCAGCATTAGCTATGAGCGTTTTCTTGAAAAACTACTACCAAATAGAAACAGTTGATTGTCATATTATACAATATGGTGGGTTAGAGTATGCTGTTAAGAACGGAACACCTGGTACATTAAAGGTTTTAGTTGACTTTGCACACGGTAAACCGATGTTTCATATTCAGTCAGATCACCATGATAAACAAGTTGGTGCTGAGGATACTCAGTCAACATATTTTAAATCAGCTAGGTCTAATGTTGAGATAATATCTGGTGAAGTCTCATATTCTGATATATTCACTGCACAAGATATTAAAATGATTCAAACAATAGACTCAGCGGATTTCTTGAGAAATAATATTAAACCAGAAGATGTTCAGGATTCTATTTTCAAATATCAAAAAGCCGAAACACCTCAAAAAAATAGATTTATGATGGGATTCGTTGTTAATAGATTACTATTAGCATATAAGAATAAAAGAATCACAGTTAAATCAATGGATGGTAAAAGAGACCACATAAACAGAAATATACTTGAGTGTTTGGTATTAGATTCGACAGCTAGTTTATATTCAATGTTCAATAACATTAGACACTATATTAATAATGCTAAAACTAGTGATAAACTTGGTAGATTAGCAACACCAGAAGAGATAAAAACAAACCTTACAAACTATATCGAAAGAATGAAAGATTATGGATTTGTTGAGACTGAACAAGGTGATGTTATGGAAATCGGAAGAACCGAACTAGCTATACTTAAAAGTATAAACGGTATGCCGGCTTCAAATGATGAAGCATTTGCTAAGAAGTTGGGAATCTCAACAGAGGAATATGTTAAGTATGTTGATAGATTATTTGATAAAAACTACCTAGAAGAGAAACCAAAGAATGTTTATAGTGTTACTTGGTTAGGTAAGAAAGCACTTAATGGTAAAAAAGCTATTAAAGGTATACATATTGATGAGGAATATAAAATACTTATGCAATATGGTGGTGGAAGTATGATTAAACCAGGTTCTTATGATAGATATACACCATTTAAGAACTTCCCTGATGCCGAATTTATTTGTATAGTTTGGCCAATGGGTCTTATACAAGTTTCTTGCAATCCATTTAAGGAGAAAAAACTTAAAGATGTAAACTTAGGAGAGATATCAAAAGAGGTATTGGCTAAATATGAGCCGATGATGAGTAAATATTATATCTCATTAGAATCTATTAAAAATGAATCTGAGAACTCACAAGATTGGAAACAAATGTCAAAAGCTGAGGGTGAGTCATATGAGGGTGTTGGTTTTAAATATTCTGACTTAGAAGCTTTCTATTCTGACTGTATCTACAAAAAGGAAGGAAGAGAAGTTTTAAATGTTGATCTAAAAGATGAACCTAGCCTTAAATCATCAATGGATACTCTACATAAAGATTTATCACAAGAACAAAAGACATTATTGAGTAATCTTAAAATCCCAGTATGGGAACTTATAATAAGAAATAGTGGTGGTCACCCGTCAATTACTAATATTTCAGGATTAGCTTATTTGAAATATAATAAGGCTATGATGAAAATCGCATATGATACTGAAAGTTATACTGATGTGTTGAAAAAAATAGCTAGAGACTTCGTTAATGTTCTTAAAGTGAAAATTGATGATGTCAATGCTGGTAAAGAAGTTGATTATGATACTAAAGGAGTTCAATTATTAGGACAAGATACTAATGAAAGTTTTGAGTTCGAATTAGTTACTAAAGATGGGACTCCAACAACAGTATCAAAAGAAGAATTTGTTAAAGCTGGTGCAGAAAAAGGAATGAAAACAGATAGAAAAAGCTTAATGACTATTGATAATACTAATAAAAAGGTTATCGCAAAATTTGAAAGATTTAAAAATAAATAAAAGATTATGTTAGGTAAGTTCAAAAGTTTTTTCACTCCGGTTAAAGGAGGTCACCAAGATGGATACACATTTAAGAAATTTATGTCGTCACCACAAAGAATAGTTCCACCATTAGCTATTATGGGTTTGTTAACAGCAGTATTTATGGAAGGTAAGGAATCATTCGGAGAACCAGTTAGTTACTACGCAGCAATCGGATTCTGTGTTTTCATACTAACAGTATATACATTCAAGACTTTACAACACTGGAACGATTTGAAACGTCATACAAGTAGATAATTATAAAACTACTTCAATTTCAACCTTTTCTTCTATGAATTTATTATTATCTAATAAAGATTCTAGTTTTAGATTGCGTGCTATTTGTTTATCATAAAATAATAGTATATTATTACTTTTCATGTGTATATCTATATAACAATCAAGACCACATAAATTACCAACTAAGGTTAAAGCAGTTAACTCTTTTTTTAACCCTAATAGATTTTTATGCTCAAAGTTATCGTGATGTTCAATTATGTTAAAAACATTCATAGACATCACCATATAGTTTCTACGTGGTTCCATTTTCTCATTTATCTCTAATAAACTTCTTACTAATTTACCAGATTTTAACTTATTTAAGTCATTTATATTAGTTGATAGACCCAGAGGTATATTATTACAATCAATTCTCATTTAATATCTTATCAATTTTAATATCCCTAATTTTAGATAAATCTCTTATTATTAATTTATAACAAGTAAAGTCACAATCATAAAAATCATAATTTATAGTATGTTTATACAACCCATCAACAATATTAATAGAATACTCCATGTTTTGTATTGAATAAACTAAGCTTTGAATAGATTTATCTATCACATAAACAAAAGATTCGTCAACATTATCATCAATATTTGGACATAAATATAAATCATAACCCTTATTATTATATTTTTGTAACTCATAAAAATAATCAGGAAATGGTTTATTATCAGGTAGACTTTTAATTGGTAGAAACATAGATTGGCCATTAGTTGATGTAAATATATAAGTTGAATCAAAATTCAAATCTTTATGTAGAACATCAATATAATGTAGAATACTACCATGGTGGTTTATAGCATTCCTTTTCACTTCTTTTAAGTCACTAGGTATGACATAATCAATTGATTGACTTATCATCTTATTTATACTCAGATTATAAATATCAATTATACAATTGATTATAACTGATGGTGATGTATTATTATGACTACATATTTCGGAATATGATTCTTTATTTGATGACTTAACATCACCATCATATAGATAAGTAAAATTCACTAAATTACTTTCTATTGTTTTTTTATATTCACCAAAAGATTCTCTCACTCTAATTCTAATTAATATTAACAGAAAGTTTAATATATATCATATGAAAATATCATGTGGACTATATCTTTTTAGAAACGATAATAGATTTTTAATTGGTCACCCAACCGGATTCAAAAGTCATATATGGGCAATACCGAAGGGTAGAATGGATATTGGTGAATCAGACTACTTTGAAGTTGCTAAAAGAGAGTTAATGGAAGAGACTTGTATCGATTTAAATTCTTTGGATGTGGTAAGAGTTGAAGAACTAGAGATGATGCGTTATAGAGAAACTAATAAGTACCTAAAGGGATTTTATGTTAAAGTTAATAATGATTTTAATGATGTTGATATAAAATGTGATTCTATGGTTTTTAGAAATGGTCAACCATCATTTCCCGAATTTGATGAATTTAAATGGGTTACAATAGAAGAGTCTAAAGATTTATTACACGAATTTCAACTTGAGAATTTAATTCATTGTGATAGTATTATCAATGAGAGATTAATAAATCTACTATCATATAAAACTTTTAAGAAAACTTTTAAGATATAAATTATAAAAATAATATGTTGATAAAAGACAACATCTCAATCATAGAAGTTCCGAACAATTCGACTGAATATGAAATAGATGACTTCTTAGGTAATACACTTCAATATAAAATTGGTTATGATTGGATATATAACACACATATTGAATTACCAACTGGTAAATTAGAAATAATCGGTATTCTTGATGATGAAAAATATATAAAATATAATATAGATAGAAATAAAAAGTATATTTTAATTAAAAAATATTAACAACTAATTTATATTAAATAATACAACTTAAAAACAATTTAATTATTATGATAGAAAAAGGAAATGTAGTTAGCGTTCACTATACTGGTAAATTAACTGATGGTACAACTTTTGACACATCCGAAGGTAGAGAACCATTAACTTGGCAATTTGGATCAGGTCAAATGATACCTGGATTTGAAAAGGCTTTAATTGGTAAAAACGTGGGTGATAAAGTAGAATCTGGTGTTATATCACCAGAAGATGCTTATGGTCAGGTAAGAGAAGATTTAATCGTTGAGGTTCCAAAAGAACAAATGCCTGGTGAAGTTCAAGTTGGATTAACACTAGAAGCATCTGGTGATAATGGACAAAGCATCCCAGTTAAAGTTACAGAGGTTAAAGAAAATCACGTTGTGATTGATGGTAATCATCCATTAGCTGGTAAAGAAATTCAATTCGACATCGAAGTTATTGATGTACAAGTCGTAGAGGCTTAAAACTAACTAATCTTAAACTAAAAACCCAATCATCTTTGATTGGGTTTTTTTTATTATCTACCTTGTGACTTATATCTCTTCTTATAATTCTTAGACGTTTTGTTGTTTGATGTTTTCTTTTTTGAGTGAACACCCTTTCTCTTAACTTTTGGATTAAGTGTTCTTGATGAAGTTGTAGTGGTTTTTTTTGCCATTTTTTTCGATTATTTTTACATATATATTACAATTAAAATTCGGAAAATTGAATTGATTATTATATTTTAATATATAACTTCATGGGTATTATAAACGAAAATATAGCTTATGCTAAATCTATTCTCAATAAGAATTCTATAACAATAGAATCACCAGAGTATCAAGATTATTTAAAGATAAGAGAGATATGTGGTGGTAACAATGGTTATGTTGGGATTTTAACAAAAATCAGATTCGTTGATGATATTAGTGATATGGATGAGATACAATCTATATTCGGTGTATTAAAAAATTCTAAAATAGATATCAATAAATTGAATAGAATGTCATATAATGATATTCTTGATATTTTTTATAATGAGTTAGGTACTGATAAAGATAAAAGTGAAGATTTGGAATTAATCTATAAAGATTCACAATATTCATATTTCAAAGTTTACACATATAAAGGAATACTAAGTATTGGATCACCGACTTGGTGTTTAAAAACAAAAAGTCACTGGGAAAATTATCACACAAAATACCCAAATCAGTGGGTTGTTATAGATAATCGATATATTAAAAGTATAATAACACCTGATAATAACTATTTAGATAACTATAAAAGCTCAAAGGGTTGGATAAGATTCGGTATCAGTATTGATATGACTGATTGTTCTTATGTCGCTTTTTCAGATAATAACGTTAGCACAAGACATAATGATAATTACACTTTCTTTGGTATACTTTTCACAATTCTTAACTTAGAAAAGGGAATTAATAAATCATACTATGAGAGGTTACCAGGATGTGAATCGGTAGGATCAAAAAATTGGCAAAAAGTTGTGGATAAAAAGATAGTTTGTCACAACTTCAATTTACCAGAGAATCATCTAGATGATGAAGATGAAGTTTATATCTATTCGTCTAAAACCTACTCATCGATGAGTGGATTTTTATTATGTAATTCAAATTTAGTTAAAACTTTCTACCCAACCTATTCAGAAAAAGATATTCAATTTACAAACCTATCCGGTGACTTTTCAAAGAAGATACTAGAGGATTATGCTATGAAGTCTAATGATACATTATTCTCTGGTATATACCTATCAAAAGGTAAACTAACAAAAGATGAAGTAAAGTCGAATAAAAACTATATAAACAAGGTTGGTAAATGGATAATATTTGATAGAAATACTGATTTTTATCAAGTTGTAAATACAGATACTTCTAGCTATGAGGTACCATCATACACAATGAAAAAAAAGAGTTTTGAGATGAATAACCCGATGTATTTCTATGTTAATAAACAAACTTATAAGGTTTATAATACAGATAAATCAGATAGTGATAGATATAGTGGTGAAGTGATTGGATATCTTAGAGAACTAAATAAACCAGAAGTTAAAGTCGAACCAAAAAAGAAAGTTAGAGGATTCTGGGATTTTCTTAAAGGAAAATAATATATACTAAATGAGACACTTAAAAAAATATAATAATCTAGAATCAATAAACGAATCATGGTTTGAATCTACTGTTACTAGATCAGATTATAATAGAGATGATGAAATCAGAGAATTCTTTTTAGAATTGACAGATTTAGGTGGTAGAGTAGTTGGTATTAGAAATGCAACACATACTATTGTGGATGATAATTTTGAATTAAAGAATAGAATAGATTATTTAGAAAAACCTTTGTATAAAGGATATACACTGGGTTTAAGATTTGAAGAATTATCACAGTCTATTAGTAATGATAATGTTGATAATGAGATGACTAAGACGATTAATTTCTTTAATGAGTTGGATGATGCTCTAATGAATATAAAAGACTTTGGTTATAAATTCAAATTGAAAAAATTTACATTTGGACCAAAGGATAATGGTATATCTTTTAATATAGTACTTTATAAACCAGAAGATGTTATTCCATGGGAACACATATTTACTAAAGAATGAAATACTTAAAACACATAAATGAGTGGAACTCAATTGATCCAAAACTTGATAAATATGCTAATGAAGAAACTGATTATTTAGTTCAAACAATAAAAGATATTTGTTTAGAATTAGAGGATGAGGGTTTTGATATTGGTGTTAGTAAAATGATACCACAAAACGATACGATATCAGTTAGGATACAATGGAGAAAATACGGTTCCGGTAAAGGTAATTTTTTTGAAAAAGAAGTACTTGATTCATGTATTGAAAGGGTTAGGGTATTAATGGAAGAATCTGGTTGGTTTGAATCGGATACCGAGAATGGTGATAGATTTGGTATAGATGAATATCTTAAATTTACTAAAGAAAAAGAGAAAGAATATGTTACTTTTGGGGATGGAACAGCACATACTAATTTTTAACGAATACTTTCCTTATCTCAATAAACTCGGTTTCATAACCATCGTATAAATCCTTTCTATCTAAAGTCCAACGACTTACTCCTAATTCATCATTATTATAGTGAGCATATAACTTACCCAGGTTGACAAAAACTTCTACCCTATTTGTTAACTTCCAACGTATGTAAATTACAGTTTGACTTCTCATATACTTATATAAATAAAAAAAGAGAGAACTAATCTCTCTCTTCCCATAGTTCCCCGACACCAAGCAATCGATGTTTAGTACCATACATATTAATAGTATCACTTCTATGAAAGTGACCATAGTAGTGATGTTTAATATCATTACCATTCAATCTTAGGGTATGAAAAGCATCGGTTACTTGTTTTCTCTCAACTAATAAATCAGTTCTCAATTCAACATCACCAGTATCTTTTATTATACCTTCAACAAAAGGACCAAATCCATAGCTATTATCAGGTGGGCAATAATCAGGAGCAGTGTGTGTAACAACAATATCTATATCCCTAACATCAACCAGTTTATCATTTTCTAAAACAAAAATCTCATCATTCCACCAGCTTTGACCGGGATGAATGGTGTAGTCACCTTTTCTTTGCTTCTCTGTTCTCCTCCAATTTCTATCAACACTGACAGCACCACCTATTAAAAGAATATTTTTAGTTTCAGTTAAACCTAACATATCCAATTCTAAATTAAGAACAGTATAATCTGGTAGAAGTTTAATATTACTAAATTCAAATGGATCATTATCGAAATAAGGTTTGTAATCATGGTTACCACGAATAGCATATAACATGATATTATTCTTCTCAAGAACAGGGTTTACGAAACCTAATGTACGTCTTTCCTTTTCCAGAGGTGCAAAACCTACACCAAAATCACCAACTTGAATTATATAAGCATCTTTTATACCATACTGTTTAACATACTGGTTAATCAGATTAAAATTTCCGTGAATATCACCGAGATATAAAATTCTATTTTTCATAATTACAAATATAACTTAAATTTAAGATTTGGCAAAATTT
>Ga0102814_10001956_pt1 | contig 14169 bp, 9 predicted proteins | sample ColrivemetaGS741_FD_79112 | JGI IMG/M metagenome (GOLD analysis project Ga0102814, IMG submission 79112) | Estuarine microbial communities from the Columbia River estuary - Flood tide ETM metaG S.741 | ecosystem: Environmental > Aquatic > Marine > Intertidal zone > Estuary | place: USA: Columbia... | reverse complement strand
TTTGGTTAATATAATTATTTTCAAATAGAATTTGGTTAATATAATTATTTTCAAATAGAATTTGGTTAATATAATTATTTTCAAATAGAATTTGGTTAATATAATTATTTTCAAATAGAATTTTGAACGAAAGTCGTTATTAAATCACAATTACTTAAAAATCATCAGAATCAAACGATATTTTGCGTTCTTCTTCTGTAGTTCCAATATTAGATCTTTGATAATTTGTAACCACGTTTTCGAAAAAGTTAACTTTTTCATTTAAACTGATCATTTCCATAAATGGGAATGGATTTTGTGTATTGTAAATTTTGTTATATCCAAGTAAAATGAGCCATCTATCTGCTACCATTTCGATATATTGACTCATTAAATTACAATTCATACCAATAAGTGATACAGGAAGACTTTCTGTAATGAATTCTTTTTCAATTTCAACGGCTTCTCGGAAAATACTGTGAACTGTTGTTTCATCCAAACGATTTTCCAACATCTTATACAATGATATGGCAAACTCTGCGTGTAAATTTTCATCACGCGAAATAAAACTGTTAGCTGTACTAAGTCCAGGCATAAGACCTCTACTTTTTAACCAATAAATAGCACAAAAACTTCCTGAAAAGAAAATCCCCTCGACACAAACAAATGCAAGTAACCGTTGTGCAAAACTAGGTCTTTCACGTGTTAAAAAACGTAGTGCTTCTACATCTTCGCCATCTAAAGGATATCTATTAAAAGGAACTTGGCCATACTCGTTTAAGTTTAATAAACGGTTATAACTTTGCATATATTCTTGTGGTATCATTTGTTGTAATGTAGCACCTTCTTGTATCCATCGAATAGCCCATTCTGCTTTTCTTTTAACAGCTGGAATAGTTTCAACTGCATTAAATAATCTTGATTTTTCTTCAGTATTAAGAACATATGTATCTATTAATAAAGAATATGTTTCTCCATGGATAGCTTCTATCATCATTTGAACCGAGTAAAATTGACGTGCTTCAGGAATTTGCACTTCATTGTAAAAATTGACAACTAAATTTTCGTTTACGATACCATCACTTGCAGCAAAAAAAGCCAAAATATTTTTAATAAAATGTCTTTCGTTTTCATTTAATTTAGAATTCCAATCAACCAAATCATCAGTTAATTTAATCTCTTCTGCTGTCCAAAAAGTTGAAAGGTGTTGTTTGTAAAACTTCCATAAATTAGTAAACTTTATAGGGAAAACTGTATAACGAGAATTATTGTTATCCTGAATGATTGATTCCATTGTTATTTTCTTTATTTAGTATTTAAATTTATTTTTTTTTTATGACTATTTTTATAAACCTATTTTTATAAATAAAAAAATGTATTTTTTGTTTTTTTTATTTATTGATTAAGGATATAGATGGCATATCGCTTAAAAATCATAGGATACTATAAACATTCTAATTTCGGAGATGAACAATATAAAACTTCTATGACAAAGTTGTTTAGTGAATATTTACAGATAGATTACTCGATAGAATTTATTGACTGTGATTGTATTTACAAAGAAAATTTCTATAATGACGATATTATAATAGTCGGAGGTGGTGATATATTAAACCCTTATTTTATGGATAAAATAGAAAAAAAGTTTAGAAATCGTCAAAATATTATAATTGGTTTATCTGTAGGTTTACCATATGCATCAATACTCGTTCAAACTTCAAAACTAGAAATATTAGATTATATTTTTATAAGAACTGTTCAGGATCTAGACGTCTTTACAAAATATTTTCACAAGGACAGGATCTTTTATATCCCTGATGTATCATACTTATTAACACCAAATTATGTTTTTACAAAACAAATGATCGCAACAAAAAATACAAGTTTAGATGCCGATACAAGTTTAGATGCAATTGATTTGGTATATTCTAAATTTTTAAAACAACATTCCGTTTCGCCTCAATCAAAATCTCCTTCTGAAAAATTCGTAAGTAAATATGAAAAGTATTTATCTAATATAAAAAACGGCAGACGATTATTAGGTATATGTTTGTCAAGACATTTTTATAATAAAAATTATATTAATGAATACTCTAATGTAATAGATGGAATATCAAAATTTGTTATAGATATGATATCTAAAAATTATTCTATAGTATTTATACCATTCAATACAAATCCAATAAATGATAATGAAAATGATACTGTAATTGCCAAAGATGTTTTGGATAAACTTGATGAACACCACCATTTATTAAATATAGATGATGAATTAACTATAGATGATATGAATTATGTAATGTCTCGTTTGGATATGTGTATACCTATGAGATTTCATTCTGTTTTATTTTGCATATATAATATGATACCATTTGTTTCGGTTTATTCCACTAGAAAGATTCATAATTTATTATTGGATACATATTGGGATTATAAATATACATTAAAAGTGAATGATCGTTTTGTTCCAATGGAGTTTGACAATAATTATTTAATTGAACAAGTTTTAAAATTGGAAAAGATGATTGACAATAGAAAAAATATTTATCACAAGTTATTACATATCAATAGTAATTTGTTTGGTAAAATGTTTTTTGATAACATTAGTAAACTAGTTGATATAATTACCAAAAGATCAAAAACAAAAACTAGAAAACTAGGTGATTCTACAAATGTGTCAAATATTATCGATAGGACTTGTGAAATGGTTAAAGAATATTCTTTTTCAAAAGGATATAGTGATTTTAGAACGATAAATGACGCTGGTATAAAAAAGATTATTTCAAGTATAGTTTCTTATAATTTAATAGGTGTTCAAGATTCAGAATATAATTATGGTATTCAAGAAAAAATGTTTGATACGAAATCGTCAAAAGAATACGACTACAATAAAGAATGGAGATGGATAATTAATGACTACATAACTCAATGTACCGCGGTTAAGCGAAAAGTTGTAAATAACCCAACTGGTTTGTTTAATATGGATTATATAGATCAGGTTGATTATTCTGGTGTGCATCGTTCAGGTTGGCAATATGTATATAATCATTTGCAATGTTTGCATAATTCAAATAGTGAATTATTATTAGATTTATATGTAGATAGAACGTTTCATTGGAATCGAGAAATTAACTCTATATTAAACATAATTCCATATAGGAAAAATTGGATTGGATTTATTCATCATACATTTGATACATCCTTCAGTAGTTATAATTGTAATACTTTGTTAGATTGTGAAGAATTTTTACAGTCATTATATACATGTAAAGGGTTGTTTGTTTTGTCTAGATATTTACAAACTCAATTAACAAAACGTTTACTAGAATTAGGTTTTGATGTAAAAGTTTTTACATTAGTTCATCCTACTGAAACAAACGTAAAACAATTTTCATATAAAAATTTTTTCAATAATGAAAATAAACGTCTTGTTCACATAGGTGGGTGGTTGAGAAATATATATTCATTTTATAACTTGAATATTCCAGAAAAAATTTTGTGCAAATATGGTTTTTTTTTAGGAAATAAAACGAAAATATTATATAAAACAAAAAGTGGTAAAATTACTAAAACTGCTTTAATTGGGAAAAATATGAATAATTATTATCCACAACAACATTTTTTAGAAAATATATATTCAGTTTTAAAAGAAAATGAAAAAAGACTAAGCCAAAATACAAACGCGAATACGTGTCAAAATATAAGTCAAAATACGTGTCAAAATATAAGTCAAAATATGTGTCAAAATACAAATGAGAATAATATAGAATTGTGTAATAATTGGAGCAAACATTTTTATGATGATATATGTAATAAGATAAAGAGTGTAGATTATATAGAGTATTTGGATAACGATAGTTATGATGTTTTAATGACTGAGAATATAATTTTTATAAATTTAGTTGATGCATCTGCTGTTAATACAGTTATAGAATGTATAGTAAGATCAACTCCTATTATAGTTAATAAACATCCTGCAGTAGTAGAATTGTTAGGTGAGAAATATCCATTGTATTTTAATAATGAGAGTACTCTGGATATAGAAATAAATAACTTATTATCAAATGATAAACTGATACGTAATGCTCATAATTATCTAAAAAGTATGGATAAGAATTTATTTTACATCAATACTTTTGTAAATGAGTTTCATAAAATTATAACAAAATTTTAAACTCTTAACGATGCGCGTTTAATTTTAAACTAGATAAATGTATAATATTTAATGTACATAATAAATATTTTTAAATAATAAATATTTATTTATATCATCACAAATTAATGATAAATTAATTTCTATGTAATTATTATAAAATGTCTTATAACGCAGATGCGCAAGTTTTTGAAACACAAATCGTTGTGACAAATACCACACAACCAGCTGGTGTAACAAGTGGATCTATCATTAACAAAGGTTCACTTAGTACATATGATACATATGTTACTGGTCATACAGTTATTAACAATGTTAAAATTACTCCTAATTTAAATGATATTGTATATGAACAACAGGCTACATTAAACAACAATCAAAATTCGTGGGCTGATATAACAGAATTCTACTTTGATGATTCAGTCTGTAATTCTTTTAAAGCATTAATTAACGTTACTGTTTCTGCAGGATCAGATAAATATGCTATTTGGGAATTAAATGGTTTGTATAAACCAACCGGGTGGGTTATTACATCTAGTTTTAGTGGTGACCTGACTGGAGTTCAATTCAGTATAGCCAATAAAGAAGGTGGTATTGGTCAAATTCAATATCAAAATTCTAACACTACAGGTACCACTTACATTAGATATAGAGCCAAGACAACAGCACCTCCTGGAAGTACACCATTGGGTGTATCAAGTGGTGTTATTAATAATACATCTGGACCATTTATAACAAATAATTTAGTATATGCGTCCAATTCAAATACCTTAGCAACAACTGATCTTTCTTATGTATCAAATGTTTTGACAGTTGGAGGTAGTTCTCGTTTTGTTGCTGAAAAATCAAGTTCGTTTGTAAACTTTTCTAACGGAGGTGCACTTACATCTATGGGAGATGCATCCGTCGCTAAAAATTTAATAATAGGACAGAAAATTGGTGTAGCAAATACATCACCCGCATTTAGTTTAGATGTTGCTGGTGATATTAACTTTACTGGTACTTTTTATAAAAACGGTAATGTGTATAGCGGTTCTGAAATTTGGGCCACAAATTCAAGTAGTGTATTCTATACAGCTGGTAATGTTGGTTTAGGTACATCATCTCCATCTCACCAATTAGATGTTGTTGGTGGTATTCGATCTAGTGCTGGTTTAACCACAACAACACTTGTTTCAACAAGTGTTACATCTGGAAGTGTATCGTCAACTAATTTAGTTGGAACAAATGCTACTATCGCATCTGGATTGTTTACTAATGCTAATGTAACAACAGGTACAGTTGGAACTTTGGTCAGTTCTAATGCTAACGTAACAACAGGTACAGTTGGAACTTTGGTCAGTTCTAATGCTAACGTAACAACAGGTACAGTTGGAACTTTGATAAGTACTAATGCTAATGTAACAACAGGTACAGTTGGAACTTTGGTAAGTTCTACAGGTACAGTTGGTACTTTGGTCAGTTCTAATGCTAATGTAACTACAGGTACAGTTGGAACTTTGGTCAGTTCTAATGCTAATGTAACTACAGGTACAGTTGGTACTTTGGTAAGTTCTAATGCTAACGTAACAACAGCTACAATTGGATCATTTGTAGCAGGATCTGGTACTATAGGTGGTCATTTAGTACCATCTACGAATATTGTACATGATTTGGGTTCTTCTAGTTTGAGATGGAGAGATTTATACTTGTCTGGTAATACAATCCATTTGGGTGAAAAACAATTAAGTTTAACAGGTGATGTTTTCCAAATGGAAAAAATATCTATAACAAGTAGTATTGATGCATCATCTATTACATCAGCTTCATTATTAGTTAGTGGTGGTGCTGGTATTAGTGGTAAGTTACGTGTGGGAGGAACATCTCATCTTACTAGTATTGAAGCCACATCTTCAACTATTACGAATATGATAAGTTCTACTGCTAGCGTAACAACTGGTACAGTTGGAACTTTGGTAAGTTCTAATGCAAATGTAAGTACAGGTACAGTTGGAACTTTATTGAATACAAATGCAGTCTCAACAAACATAAGTTCTGGTACATTGAACTTGAGTACTGGATTAACAAGTGCAAGTGCTCAGATTACAAATGTAGTAAGTACAACAATTAGCGCAGGTACATTAGTAGGTACAACCTTTACAGGTGCTAATATGAGTTTGTCTGGTGATTTAGTTATCGGTGGAACTTTGACAACTGTGAATATCACTACAACAAATGTAGTTGATACACATATTACATCTGGTAATATTAATATTACATCATTGGCAACAATCGTTAATGCTAACGTAACAACTTTAACAACTGGTACTGCAAGAATCACAACAAGTTTAATGGCTTTAGGCAATTCAAACACGCTTGGTAATATATACACTACTAACAACGGATCAGTCGGTATTGGTACGACAAGTCCAGTTGCTCGTATGAATGTTATAGGTACTGCATCTGGTACAAATGGAACAGTATTAATTTCTGGAGGAGATGAATGGGGTCATGGTTTACACGTTGCGTCTGATGATTCATTTAAAAGACTAGGATTTAATAATAATGGAACAATAGGTAATATATTTGCATTTAACTACGCTACATTGACTTCACAAAATTTAATCTTACAATATCCAGGTGGAAATGTGGGTATTTGTACTACTAGTCCATTACATACACTTGATGTGAATGGTGGTTTACGTTCAACTGATTTTACTACAAGTAATGCTTTAATCACCACTTTAACAGCTGGATCTCTTAGAACATCAGATATTGCTCTTAGTGGTAATTTAGTAGCAACTGGTGATATTACTGCTTTTGGAAATATTTCTGATCGTCGTTTCAAGGAAAACATACAAGACATTACAGCCGATGTTGCTTTAGGTAAAGTAAAAAGTCTTCGTCCTGTGACATTTACCTGGAAATCAAATATTGCAAACACATCGAAAATAGGAACTGATGATGCTGGTTTTATAGCACAAGAAGTAGAAGAAGTAGTTGAATATGCTGTAGGTGAATTTTCAGATCTTGAATCAGGTGAAGTATACAAAAAGATCAATCACGAAAGAATTATTCCTTATTTGGTAGGTGCTATACAAAAATTAGAAGCTAAAATTACTGAATTAGAAGGTAAATTGTAAATTAACAGAAAAACTATAAAATTAGTGTAATTAATAAACAATTACCATTTTATTAAAAAATAAATAAAATGGGTATTTATTGGGTTTTTTATCTTTGATAAAAAAAAATAATATTGTATTATAATTAAGTAGTAAAAATATGTCATCTAAAAAGATAATTGACATAGCAAATTCTTTAGAATTTATTAGAGATTATAATTTGAATGGCGTTACTGGTAGTAATTCTAGACTTAGCACTAGTGAAAATGGTGAATTATTTCTTTATTACAATAACAGTTCTTCTAATTCATCATCTGGTACAGTTGTATTGTATAACGGTGGTTTAAGTATCAATAATACATCACATGCAACAAGTGTAACTTCAGGTGGTTCTATGACAATTAGAGGTGGAGCAGCTATAGGTGGTGATTTATATATAGGATCTAATATATATGTTTCATCAAATATAAGTACCAACAATGTGATAGCTTCAGGTTTAACAGTTGGTAATATTAATTTTACAGGAAATTTATATCAAAATAGTAGTTTATATGTAAGTTCTCAATGGACATCTAATACAAATTCCAATATATTTTATACATCTGGAAATGTAGGAATAAACACAACACAACCACAATATAATCTTGATGTAAATGGAACAATGAGATCTAATGATATATTAAGTACTAATATAACCAGTGCTACTTTAACAGCAACAGGTTTGACAGTTGGTAATATTAATTTTACAGGAAATTTATATCAAAATGGTGTTTTATATTCTGAATCTAATTCTGGTAATTGGAGTACTGACTCTATTAATATATTTTATACACGAGGTAATGTTGGTATAATAACCACGTCACCTAATAGTACACTGGATGTATTAGGTAATTTCAATGTTTCTGGAAGTACAAGTATGTCATCTATTTCTGCTATAAAAAGTGGAAATGTATTAGCGATACAAAATTTTACTACAGCTGGAAATTCATCGATTCAATTTATGGATAATACTAGTAGTAATCGGTTATATATTGGTTACGCGAATAATAGTAGTTCTTTAACAAATTTTGCAGGATCTGCATATGTATTAAGTGAAAATGCTACATCTATTAAAATTGCAGCTGGAAATAAAACATCACAACCAATTATTATTAATGCCAATGATAATTCCATTTCAGTTACAACTACAACAGAATCAACTGATATATATTCTGGATCATTAAAAGTAGCTGGTGGTGTCAGTATCGAAAAAAATTTATATGTTGGTGGATTATCATATTTATCTAATTTAAATGTTACCAATGTGACATACGGGAGTTTATCTATATCAGATTTAAATTTGGGTATGTCAAATATCTTTTCTAATGTTTTCGTAGCTTCTAATAATGTGGGGTCAGCTACGAATATTACTAATTTATTTTTTAGTAATTCCACTGTTAGATCATTTACTGTAACTTTGGCTGTAAGTGTAACAGCTACGACAAATCTTTATGAAACATTTATTCTTGAAGGAATTCAAAGATCTTCACAATGGGATATATATATAAACAGTTATGGTGATATAACTGGTGTTTTATTTAGTATTACTTCTTCTGGACAAATACAGTACACGTCACCCAACTTTTCAGGTTTCACAAATATGATTTTTAGTTATCAAGTTGTGCAAATAAATAAAACAGTTTCTGTAAATTATTCAGGATTGTCTACAAGTGGTACATTATTATCAGATTCTATACAAATATTAAGTACAGTTGATTCGAATTCTAGTACAAAAGGGTCTTTGTATATTGCAGGTGGTTGTACTATTGATAAAACATTATATTCAACAAATATATCGTCAGATTCTTTAATCACAACAACTGGTACAGTTGGAACTATAAGAATCACAACAAGTTTAATGGCTTTAGGAAATTCAAACACCATTGGTAATATAGTTACAACTGGTGGAAATGTGGGTTTTGGTACATTATATCCAGCTGGACCATTGCACGTATCTGGTACTACAAATAGAACATCATCTACTATCGGAGGAATTTATATGGGTACAATGAATGACAATTATGCTTTTATTCAACTTAATTCTACTACAGGTACACGGATTGATTTTTCAAATGTAGGAAGTAATTATCGAGGTAGAATTGTTTACGATAATAGTTTAGATTGTCTTGATATTCATACAAATGGAACAATAAGTTCCCGTTTAAATAGTATTGGTAATTTAACTGTAGTAGGCGATTTGACAGTATTTGGAAATATATCTGATGCGAGATTAAAACACAATGTACATACATTAGATTTGGATGAATCAATAGACATCGTTAATCGTTTAAGACCAGTGACTTTTACTTGGAATGATGATATTTCAAATACGTGTAAAAAGAATACAGATGATGTTGGATTTATAGCACAAGAAGTAGAAGATGTTATTAAATATGCTGTAGATGAATTTCAAGATATACAAACCGAAAAAATGTATAAAAAACTTAAACACGAAAGAATTATCCCTTATTTGGTAGGTGCTATACAAAAATTAGAAACTGATAATAAAATAAATACTGGACAATTAAAACAATTACAAGAACAATTACAACAAACAACAGAACAATTACAACAAACAACAGAACAATTACAACAAACAAGAGAACAATTACAACAAACAAGAGAACAATTTAGGATATCACTTTGAATTTAGGATACAACTTTTAATTTAACAATTTTTGAGTTTAAAAATAAAAAAACATTTTACATCAAAGGGTAAATAATAATGGAAAGAAAAGAAAAAATAAGAGTTCTATTTCGTGCTTGGTTTAATATACCTCATAGTTATAGTATGGTGAATTGTTTTCAGATTGTTCATTTGTACAAGAAATATAAAGATGTAATGGATATTTATATTCAGGAGATGCCTTATTTTCGTGAGGAATGGAATTCTGTAAAGAAATTAGTGTATAGTGAAGAATACAACGATATAATTCGTAATTTAAAACAATGGAATGGAGAAGAACTTGATTTAGTTTATAGTATTACATATCCGTATGATATAACTACTGTTACGATTAATGATAAGGTTATTCCTAAATGTGTATTTTATACTTCAGAATTTGCTACATTGGAACCTCATTATTTTAATCCAGCTTTAAATTTCAAGACAGATCAAGATATAAAAGATTATGTTATGCGTAATGATAAATTATATATGACGTCACCGAGTATTTGGTCATCTTTAGGTATGGTAAAATATGGTTTGGAAGATAATAAAAACAGGGTGATTACACACGGTGTAGATACAAAAGTGTTTAAGTATGATGTGTCTCGAAGAAAACGAGTTAGGGAATTTTATAAAGTAAAAGACTCTGATATATTAATGATAAATATTGGTTCCATGACAAAAAATAAGGGTATGTTATATATTTTACAGATTCTTAATGTTTTAGTAAATAGAATTGGTAGAAAAAATTATAAATTACTTTTAAAGGGAACTGGTGATTTGTATCAATCAAAGGTATTTTTAGAATTGTATTTTGATGAATTAAGACAAGCAAATGCTATTTCTCTTGATGAGATGAACGTTTTGTTAACGGATCATATTATTTTTACGGACAAAACTTTATCATGTGTAAAAATGAATGATTTGTATAATGCTGCAGATTTATATTTGTCTCCTTATTTGGCGGAAGGTTTTAATTTGGCACCATTAGAGGCTTTATCTTCTGGATTACCAGTTATGATTTCTAAAACGGGTAGTACTCACGAGTATACTAGGGATATTTATAAGAATGGTGGTAATGAACATGTTATTTATATTGAATCTGAAGTTTTAACTTTTGAAAATGGATATAAACAGAATAATATTGATTTTAGTAAATTGTTAAACTTGATATTGGAGAATGAAGAAAAAATTTGTGATTTGAAGAATAAGAGGGATAATGGAGGAGTAAATTCGTATAATACGATGAAACAATATATTGAAAAGGATTACAGTTGGGATCACGTATCAGACTTATTATTTGATTATTTTAACTGGATTGTGAAAAATTAAACGTGATAAATAATTTCTTGTATAATAATTTATAATAATTTCTTGTATAATTAATAAGAATGGATATAGTTATCTTATTATTATTAATTACGGGTATGGTATCTATTATAGTGTCTTGGTTAAAGTCAGATTTGAAGTGTCCACCTCCAAAAATTATATATAAATATATACCTAAACATACATTAGATGTACAATTTGGAGATGAAAATGTTCCTAGTGAAATATATAAAGATATGTTTACAAAAAGTAGTCCGTGGATTGGTGGATATGGATTAGGTAACAAATCTTTTAGATCGGATACAAAGAAATAAATTTTGATAAACAAGTGTGTAAAAAAAATATTTATAAAATGTGTATATTTTATAAATGAGTGTGCTTATGTATAATAATGTGGATATTAAAAAGATCAAATTTAGTGATAGACCATATAAGAAAATTAAAAAAATAAAATTAGATGATGATGTAGTAGTTAAATCGATATATTATATTGATATTGATTATGACAATCGACCACTTTACGTTCAGATGCCGTCTTGTAAATTTAAATCTATTAATGAAGATGACAATATGATTACATTTATAATAGATAAGATTGTGTATAGGGATTTTATAAGGAGATTGGAAAATTTTGTTGTACAAAATGTCTATGAGAATTCTGAAACGTGGTTTAGTGGTAAGGTTTTTACAATGAGTAAAATTATTAAATGTTTTGTGTCTTCAGTTGATATTATTGATGATGATAATTGTGAGTTTACAATGTCTTTTAGTAAATATTTAAAAATATATGATCAGTTCAAGACTAATATTGCACTTGAAGATATAAATACAAATGATCCTTTAGAAGTTATTTCTATAATAAATATAAGGAATTTGCAATTTATAGATAATATGTTTACTTGTAATATATTATTAGAACAAATGAAGGTACATAAAGATACAAGAATTGTTGGATATTCTATTATGGAAAGTGAACCTTCGTTTAGTATTAGTATTCAAGGTGATGAATCAAGTGATAGTTTATTAATGGATGAATATTATTCTGGTAAAATATAATTTTATTTAATATAATATATAAGTAAAAATGAGGTTTAGTTTTAATAATTTAATGAATATTCTATACAAGGTAAATTGTACTATAAAAATACAACGTTGGTGGAGGAGAACTATGAGAAATAAATTACAAAGGGAATTACAAAGGAATCAAATAATAGATATGGTTATTAGATAATTTTATTTTGATTAATATGGAATTTTTTTTTCGCTTTTAAATATATTAATGTTTGAAGAAGAATTAAAAATTTTATTAGAAAAATCTTGGACTGATGAAGAGCGTGGGTTAATTGTTCGTTTAACTGATAATGTATTATATTATAAAAAATTAATTCCAAAGAGTTTAAAACAAGACATTTTAGATGCTCTAAAAATGTGTAATTCTTTAAAAATAGAATTAGATGTATATAGAAATAAAAGTGAATGCAAATGTGAAAATAAATGCGAATGCGAATGCAAATGTGAAAATAAAAGTGAATGCGAATGCAAATGCAAATGTGAAAATAAAAGTGAATGCGAATGCAAATGTGAAAATAAAAGTGAATGCGAAAATAAAAGTGAATAAAGTATCACCGAAATAAACGCAATATCGTGTTTATTTTCTCAATAAATATTTTTTTAAAATATCAAACGCAATATTGCGTTTATTTTTTTCTTTATTAATTGTATAAATGACAAGTGTTTATACAAATTTATATTTTAATCAACCATTAGTGGTTTTAGACACGACTAGCTCTAGCCAAACAAGTGCTTCTCTCTTCTTATACGGTGGATTTACATCATTAGGTGCTTCTACATTTGGAGGAATTTCAACATATACAAATACTACACAAAGTACATCAACAAGTGATGGTGCAATTATTATGTCTGGTGGTATTGGAATTCAGAAAAATGCAAATGTTGGTGGAAATGTGGTTATATCAGGAAGTCTTACAGCTGGATCATTTTTTACAGCAAATATTCAAACAACTAGTATTACAGCAACTAATATGTTATCTACAAATATAACTTCTGGATATTTATCAGTTGGTACCAGTACTATAGCAAATTTACTAAATACTCACTTAACATCTGGACATATCAATGCAACTGATATGACAATTTCAAGTTTGTTAGCATCATCTCAAATATCAACTGGTGCTTTATACTCATCATTAGCAACAATCACCAATTTAGTTGCTACAAATATGACATCCGGATCTTTTGCCGTAGAACATTTTATTGCAACTAATATCACAGCAGGTATTATTAATGCAAACACAAGAATTAGTAGTGCTAGCGTATACGCTCCTTTGGCTACCATTAGCAACGTTGTTGCTACTGACATCAGTTCTGGAACTTTGAACGTAAACAATGTCACTGCCGCTAATGTTTTCGCTACCACACAAGTTAGCTCTGCTAGCGTGTACGCACCTTTAGCAACTATTAGCAACGTCGTCGCCACTGCTACAAGCACTGGATCCCTTAACGTCACTAACGTCACTGCTGCCAATGTCTTTGCTACCACACAAGTCAGTAGTGCTAGTGTATACGCTCCTTTGGCCACCATCAGCAACGTCGTCGCTACTGATATCAGTTCAGGAACTTTGAACGTCACCAACGTTACTGCCGCTAATGTATTTGTTAATACTAAAGTTAGTAGTGCTAGTTTGTACGCTCCTTTGGCCACCATTAGTAACGTCGTCGCCACTGACATCAGCTCAGGAACTTTGAACGTCACCGACGTAACTGCTGCTAGTGTCTTTGCTAACACACAAGTTAGTAGTGCTAGTGTATACGCTCCATTAGCTACAATTAGCAACGTCGTCTCTACCTCTACAAGTACTGGATCTCTTAATGTCACAAAC
>Ga0102814_10001949_pt1 | contig 14193 bp, 10 predicted proteins | sample ColrivemetaGS741_FD_79112 | JGI IMG/M metagenome (GOLD analysis project Ga0102814, IMG submission 79112) | Estuarine microbial communities from the Columbia River estuary - Flood tide ETM metaG S.741 | ecosystem: Environmental > Aquatic > Marine > Intertidal zone > Estuary | place: USA... | reverse complement strand
TATATACAGGTAGCAATTTTGGTTTTAGATATAAGGCAAATACTAAAAAACTCAATGCGTATGGCGCCAATATAAACGTGAATGCAGGTAAACAATATGATTTTTTTGAACCCAGAACTGAAGGACGTTTTTTTATATATGAAAATAGAGTAAATTCTAGAATATGGTTTTCTTCAAATTACAATAAAACCTTTGCTTTTGATGCCGATATTGGCGGTGTCACTTTTTTTGAAAATGGCCGAAATTCTACGGAATATTGGTTTGGAGTTGACCCGAGGGTTAGAATTAACGATAAATTTTTAATAAAGTATTCTTTTAATTACAATAAAGAATTTAATGATAGAGGATATACGGCAAATATTGGTGATAATATTATTTTTGGGGAAAGAAATAGAAAAACAATGATAAATTCCATTTCAGGAAGTTATACGTTTAGCTCATTTCATAGTCTATCACTAACTTTTAGAAATTATTGGTCTTTAGTAGATTATAAAAATAATCTGTTCACATTAGAAGATAACGGACGATTAAATGATAGTTCTGGGTATACTATAAATGATTTGGAAAATAATCCAAATGCTAATTTTAATACCTGGAATTTAGATTTTAGCTATTCATGGCAATTTGCCCCAGGAAGTTTCTTAACTGCTTTATATAGAAATCAGTTATTTAATTATGATAATAATTCAACAGATGCTTACAGTCAAAGTTTAGACACCTTATTTAATCAGCCTATTCAACATACTTATTCATTACGATTACAGTATTATATTGATTATAACAGTGTTAAAAATATTTTCAATAAGAAAAACACTTGAATATTGCCAATAACCACTTAAAGTGCTAAATTGTGAGCATGATTCAAGCAACAAACATTCATAAATTCTACGGCGATTTACAAGTTTTAAAAGGCGTAGATATTCACATTAAAAAAGGAGAAGTCGTTTCTATTGTTGGTGCCTCCGGTGCTGGAAAAACCACTTTACTACAAATATTAGGCACTTTAGATAGTGCTTCAAAAAAGGAACCTTTCGAACTCACCATTAACAATATTAGCATTAATGGCCTTAACGATAAAGCCTTAGCGAAATTCAGAAATGAACATATTGGTTTTATTTTTCAGTTCCACCAATTATTACCAGAATTTACTGCTTTAGAAAATGTGTGTTTGCCTGCTTTTATAAAAGGCACAAAAAAGAGTGATGCCGAAAAACGGGCTAAAGAACTTTTAGACTTTTTAGGATTATCACATCGATATAATCATAAACCAAATGAACTTTCTGGTGGTGAACAACAACGTGTTGCGGTAGCCAGAGCACTAATAAATAATCCTGATTTAATTTTTGCTGATGAACCTTCAGGAAATTTAGACAGCGAATCTGCCGAAAATTTACATAGCTTATTTTTTAAACTTCGTGATGAATTTGGGCAAACTTTTGTTATAGTAACTCATAACGAAGAACTTGCCAATTTAGCAGATAGAAAATTGGTTATGGTTGATGGTAATATTGTTATTTAAATACAATGGCTTAACAAAATTTGTTAAGCCATTGTATTTAATTTGGTTTTTAACCTGTATTTTTTAAACCGCCAGAAATTGAGTTTATTATCGATAATAGCTTCGTTAATACCTTTTCTGCCTCAACGGGATTAGTTTCTTTTAATGCCCGCCATTCTTTTAAATACTTAATGTGAAGTTCGTGCAGTACCAGCAACTCTCTTTCTCTACATTTTAAATTATCAATCTGTCCTACTCTTCTAATGGCTACTGATTCTCCTAGTAAGTCTTCAATACAATTAATACCAGCTTCATAATCGGTTAAAATCATGCCTAAAAGCTTAGTTCTAATACTAGAATCAGTTTCTAATTCTGCATAACGCTTCATAAGATCTGAATTTGCAAGAATTAAATTCGTTTCTATTTGAATGAATAAAAACTTTAAGAATGGCCAAGTTTCAATAGATTTTTTTAATTCTTCAAACTTTAATAGTTTTTGATTTTTTAGTTCATTTAAAGCTTGTCCAACACCGTACCAACCTGTTAAAGCGAAACGTGATAAATTCCAACTAAATACCCATGGAATAGCTCTTAGATCGTTTAATGTTCTTTGTCCTGTTCTTCGAGCGGGACGAGAACCAATTTTACTATTCTCTAAAACATCAATTGATGTTACCTGACTAAAGAAGTGAATAAAATCAGGATCTTCAATCATCAATTTATAATATTTTAATGATGATTCTGTAACCCAATCTAAAGTTTCCGAAGGATAAGTTTCTTCCTGTTTATTACTAGAAGCAGGCATGGTTTGACGAGCAACTCCGGCCGCTAACATATTTAAATTATAGGTTGCCGTTAAAGGGTTTCCAAATTGCTGTGCAATAGATTCCCCCTGTATTGTTAATTTAACCTGACTGTTTACTGTATCAAGCGGCATACTTTCCATAAAACGGTGATATTTTCCTCCGCCTCGACTTATGGTCCCTCCTCTTCCGTGAAAAAAGAAAACCTCTACTTTATGCTCTTTACCAACTTTGCTAAGACGTTCTTCGGCTTTATATAAATTCCACTTACTAGCCAAGGTGCCTCCATCTTTGTTACTATCACTATACCCCAACATGACTTCCTGAGTATTCGACACTAACTTATTTCGGTTTTTAGTTAGGGTATGACTTAAAAAAGCATCGAGAATAATATGACCTGTTTCTAAATCGGGTATTGTTTCAAATAATGGTGTAACCCGTAAATTAGTCTCTAATAGCTGTGTTTCTCTCATTAAAAGGTAAACAACTAAAAGATCGCTTAAACTTCTTGTCATACTAACAATTAAAGACCCAATACCGTCTGCCCCGTATTGGTTAATATGCTGTCTTAATACTCTAAAGCAGTCTAACACGTTATCTGCTTCTACTCCATACGATATTGTTATATTGGTTATGGGAGCATGTTTTTCCAATTCTTTTGTTAAAAAACTAACTCTTGTTTCTTCATCCCATGTTTCGAAATCAAATTTTTCAAACCCTGATTTACTTAATATTTGAGTGACCGCTTTTTCATAAAACGTGCTGTTTTGACGAATGTCCAATTTAGCAAGATGAAATCCAAAACATTGTACTGCTCTTTCTACCGGAAACAACAAATCTATAGCAATACCTTTTGCTCCATTTTCGATTAATATGTTTCTAATAAATTTTAAGTCTTCTTGTAAAAACTTGCTTGATCTGTAATAAGCATTTGAATCGCTATGATTCTGTGATATTGTATGCTCTACTTTAATTACCAATAGACTAATATACTGACGCCATGGTTCATAAAGATTTCGTTTTATAGCGCTTTCTCCCGCAAAACCTAGTGCTTTGGCATGCTTGTTTACAGCATCTGTTAACGCCGGCGGAACAGGATTACTAATAGCCGATAAGGTTAAGCGTGACGCTAATGTAACTAGTTGTTCATGAATAATTTTTAACGCTTTTTCACGATGTATTAATAATGTGTTTTGTGTTATACTAGGCGTAACAAATGGATGTCCGTCGCGATCGCCTCCAACCCAACTTCCAAAATTATATTGTGGGAAATTTTCGGGTAAACTTAATTTATCAGAATCAAAGCCCATAGCAACCCAAGAATCTTTTAATTGCTGATCACTCTTTTCTATAACTACTGGAAATACATGGCTTAGATAGTAAACAATATTATCCCTCTCTGAAGTTATGTCTGGTTTTTCAAGATAAATTTCACCTGTTCTCCACCAACGTTCTAACAAAAGGATTATTTTTTCGCGAATCGTATTTTTTTCAGTTTTAGATAATGCCGTATTTTCTTTTTGTACCAATAGCAAATATAACTCTCTATGTAACTCAACAATAGAAACTCTTTTTGCTTCTGTAGGATGCGCGGTTAAAACAGGCATAACATTAACAGAAGCTATTAATTCTACCATTTTATCTTCGCTCAATCCTTGACCAATCCATATTTTAAATGTTTCTGCCCAAGATCCACGAATTGAAGATATATCTTCATGATTTTCTACTTGTCTGCGATATTGTGTGGCTGCATTTTCTTCAACCAAAGTAATTAGCTGAAAATAAATACCTAAGGTTTGAATTATTTTTTCATCTGAAACGGCTATCTTTTTTATTTCGTTTTCAGAAAATTTATTTAGCTGTAAAAGTTTTAATGTTTCATTTTCATTTATACGTATTAACATGTCTTCATAACATGAAAGTATAAAACTTCTATCGTCTATAATTTTCTGAAATTCATTGGTCTCTATTTGTTCCTTCATTTATATTTTCTTTATATGTAATCAACATGTTTCTCTAAACAGACTATCATTTTTGAATAAAAACATGCTTTAATAATTCTAAAATTCAATTATGCGAAATAATTCATTTTAGCTTAAAATTTGAATGACTAAAATTAGTTATTATTATAAAATAATTTAGTATGACAACCTTTAAATATTAAGAGAATATTTGATTAATAAATAATTCGCAAATAAGTACACTTTAAATTACGGTATTAAAAAAGGGTTTGATGAATATTTTCATCAAACCCTTTTTTAAGAATTATTTGGTGCTTTTTTTAACTTTTAAAAATTAAAAGGAAACGATTGCCCCAATATAGTGATGGTAGAATTAGTATAATTTAATTTTATATCCTTAATATTTGCAACATCAATATCAAGAATACCCGATGTTATACTTCTTGGTAGTAATACAAAATGTAGTGGCTCTTCAATTGTTAATGAATATTCAATACCTTTAGAACTAACACCTGTTTGTGTCCCCTCAAGTTTATATTCATCATCCCAAATATTTAATGGCGTATTAGAACCTGCTACCCAAGTTCTGATAGAATTCTCAGTATAACTAATAGTTTTACCACTTGATGTTGTTATTTTTCCATTATCAATGGTAACGCTATATTGTAAATGGCCATCAAGGTTTTCACCTAAGTTTGTTACAAAATGTGTTCCCTCTACTTTAAAATCATTGTGGTAGAAGTTGTTAAATGTCGTGGTGTGTTCGCTTCCTTCTATACCATACCAGTTCGTTGAAACGATGGTAATTATTCCTTTACGCGTAATACCATCTTCACATAAAACCCCTGTTTGATAATCGATAGTTATGGTTTTGGGAAATGTTGTTAAATCCAACGGTGCAATAGTAACTATTGGACCATCGGTTGATGTTTTACCGAATTTTCCAGTAGTTGTGCTTTCGGCACCTAAAACGCCATCTCCGCTATTATTTGCAACGTCTTGAAAGACCTTGTTTATGGTGGCATACTCGGTTAAAGCTTCAATTGCAGAAGCTGAATTTACTGCTGTTTTTAAAGTATCAACTTGACAACTCATGAAAAACATGGCAAGAATTGGGGCTATAAATTTTTTCATATGTAAATATTTATTGGTTATTAACTGTTATATATAATTCGCAAATCTTTTTGGATATATACTACCAAATTTCGGGTAGAATTATATCCTAATACATTTATTTGCTGGCTAATAAACGTTTTAAATTTGAATTTTAGTCTATCGAACTAAATCAAAATGACTGTTTAAAGTATATTTTAACCTTTCGTCGATATATTATATATCTATTTGTAAACTATTTCTTATAATATTTAAGTTTTGAAAAAGGAATAATAGAAAAATTTGCTTTATTTTTGAACTTTAATATTAATTACTTGGACAAAACAGAGTTAAAAGACTTTTTAGACAGTAAAGTCGAACAATACAATAATCCGACGTTTATAGATAGTGACCCTATACAAATACCGCATCAATTTACAATAAAAGAAGATATTGAAATTGCAGGATTTTTAACAGCCACGATTGCCTGGGGAAACCGAAAAAGCATTATTAATAATGCAACACGATTAATGGAATTACTTGATAATTCTCCTTTTGATTTTGTTATGAATCATTCTGAATCTGATTTGGATAACATTCACCCTTTTGTACATAGAACCTTTAATAGCGATGATTGCATTCAATTCATAAAATGCCTTCGAAACATTTATTTAAAGCACGATGGTTTGGAAGCTCTATTTGCTAAACATGCGGAAAAAGATTCACTTCAAACTTCCATTTCTAAATTTAAAACAACCTTTTTTGATATTGAACATTTACAAAGAACACAGAAGCACATTAGCGACCCTTTAAAAAATTCGGCAGCGAAACGTCTTAATATGTATTTACGTTGGATGGTTCGAAACGATAAAACAGGGGTTGATTTTGGTATATGGAACAGCATCTCACCTGCTCAACTCTCTTGCCCATTAGATGTACATTCTGGTAACGTAGCAAGAAAATTAGGAATATTAAATAGAAAACAAAATGACGCCAAAGCTTTATTGGAATTAGATACTGCTCTTAGAACTTTTGACGCTAAAGATCCTGTGAAATACGATTTTGCTTTATTTGGCTTGGGTGTCTTTGAGGCGTTTTGATTGAATAAATAATATTATTATATAATTAATTCAGATTTAGAAATATCTAAGTAATTATGAATCGCTAACTGGTATAAAACATAATTTATCCCTCTATAATATTCTTTTAAAAAAAAATTCTATTTGATTAAATTCAGTACTTTTAATAAAATAATTCTTTTTAAGTGGAAAAGCTCTCTGTAATAATTATAACATTAAATGAAGAGGAATTCATTGAAGGCGCTATAGAAACTGCAAGTTTTGCGGACGAAATTATTATTATGGATTCTTATAGTACCGATAAAACTTCTGAACTTATTAAGAATAAGAACATTATTTTTAAACAAAATAAATTTGAAAATTTTACTAAGCAGCGGTATATCGCTAGTCAGTATGCCACTAATGATATGATTTTATTTATAGATGCCGATGAACGTATCCCGATTATGCTTAGGGAAGAAATTCAAAGTGTTTTAAAAATGGAAGAACCAAAATCTGCTTACAAAGTATTGTTTTCACATATTTTTATGGGTAAAAGACTGAAGCATGGTACCAATAAAAATAATTGGAAATTACGACTATTCAATAAAAAATCATGTTGGTATGATGAAACAAGATTGGTTCATGAAAAGATTATTGTTATAAACGGTGAAATTGGAAAATTAACACATCCCATTATTCACTATACCTATCGTTCCTGGAACCATTGCATCAATAAAAAAAATCATTATGCCGAATTACAGGCGCAGCAATTATTCAAAAAAGGAATAAAGCCTAACGCATTTCATTTTATTATTAAACCTGCATCTCGATTTGTAAATCAATACTTTTTAAAAGCAGGGTTCTTAGATGGATTTCCTGGATTCGCTGGAGCCTTTATTAATTCATATTATGTGATGACCCGCTACATTAAACTCTGGCTATTACACCATAGTATGGAATGATTTTTAATCTTTTGAAAAGAAATTTTAATTCATTACAAAAAAAGACTAACAGTTAATTTGTTAGTCTTTTTTTTTGCTTTTACTTTTAGCCTTTTAACCAAGCTTGACGTATTGCTATTTGTTTAGGCGTAGCATCCTCTTTTTCTAAAATAGCTTCACCTATTGTATAAGATTGGGTGGTTTTTGTTTTTATTACTATTTCTTTACCGTCTCTATCTAATTTTACTACCACATCTTCCCCTGGTTTCCACATATAAACGTCTTGTAAAACTTGGTTTGCATTAAGCAATGTTAAATCGGTACCGTTAATGTTTTTAATAACATCATTTGGTTGCGCACCGTTATCGGCCCAAAAACTATTTTCTTTAACTAAATCTGTAAAAAATATGGTGCCTTTTTGGCCGTCGCCACCAATAATTAACTCTCCCGCGTTCTGAATGAAATTGGTTTCAATTTTTCCTTCACCAATTTCTAATCCTGCTTTATTAAAAAACTCGTTATAATTTATTGGAATATCCCCTATAACATGTCCGTCGAAAAAGTCTCTTAGCGATGGGTAGGTCATTGCTACAATTTCGTCAATAAGTTTATCATCTTCAAAAGGCTTATTTTTTCCATATTTATTTGAAAGCTCTTTCATTAAAGATAAAATCCCTCTTGTACCATTACTTTCTTCACGCATTAATATATCTATGGACATCCCTATTAAAGCTCCTTTTTGATAAACATTATAGTATTCATCTTTATATGGTGCCTTTAATACATTTTCACTCATAATGGTAAAACTCATTGCATCATTCATCGTTTTAGAATTTTGAATTTTTTCCATCATTTTATTGTAGAATTCATTTTCATCTATCAAACCTTGATCTACTTGAAATAAGTTTGCGAAATATTCGGTTACCCCTTCATACATCCATAAATGTTTTGAAAACGTTGGATTGTTATAATCGAAATAATGAACATCTTCAGAATGCACACTTAATGGTGTTACTATATGAAAAAATTCGTGCGATACGGTTTCTAACATGCTATCACCAAGTGCTTCTCCATCCATCGACTCAGGATATACGACAACCGTAGAGGAATGATGCTCTAAAGCGCCAAATCCTTTTGGTGACTCATCTTTATCCTCAGCCAAATAAAGAAAAATATCATAGCGTGGTGTGCTGTCTATATCTCCTAAAAACGCTTTTTGTGCTTTCATCATTTTATACATAGCATCTTTTAAAGATGTTGCAGAGTGTATTTTATTTGGAGAATACACACTCAAAACTACTTTAATATCGCCTACCTGAAACTCTTCGACATCTAACTTTCCAAACATCATCGGGTTATCCGTAATTTCAAAATATCTTGACGCAAAATAACTTGTGGTTATATCGGTTCCATCATCACTTGTTTTCGATGCCGTATCTTGTAATGCCGACGAACGCACAAAATCAGCAGGCGCTGTGATATCCAGTTTATATTGACTGTTTTTTAACGAATCGAAATATCCAATAAACCCATGTAGATTTAAAACATAGTTATCAGGCTCAATATTAGTTCCACCTGGTGAAAAAGGGTTTTCAGAACCTATTCTCCCAGAAACTTCAGTATCGAAGGTATCATTAACCAAATAAGTGATTTTGTCTAATTTCTTAGCATTAGAAATACTCCAAGTATTGATGTCTGTTTTTTTAAATGGTAATTGGTTACCATTATAATCTAAGGCCTTAAAATTATCTATATATTTTCCAAAATCGCTAACAGCATAAGTTCCCTGAACCACTTTTGGTATATGATAAACAACTGTTTCTGTTGTAAAACGCCCAGGATTAATTGTTACAGGTGCTTTGTCGTTTTCAACTTTCGATAAATTAATTGATGTTTCAATTGGTAAACTAGTTGCTAAATCGTTGCCCGAAGATTTTGTTGCAGTACAACTAGCTAATATAATACCTGCAAATAAAGCAGCTAAAGTTTTAGTATTCATTAATCGTTTTTTAGATTTTTTTAATTGGTGTCAAAATTACTATTATGTTACAAATCCTGTTCATAAGGTTTTGTTAAAAAGTTGAAATATGTATATTCGCTAGATGCAAAAATCGTTGATAAGCATATTAACTCCTTTTAAAAATACATCTGCTTTTTTAGAAGATTGTTTAATCTCTATACTAAATCAATCTTACACCAATTGGGAGCTGATTATAGTTGATGATGGATCGACTGATGAAAGTTTTAAAATAGTTGAAAAATTTGCAGAAAGTGATAGTCGCATAAACCTTTTGCAAAATGAAGGCCATGGTATTATTGATGCGTTGCAATTGGCTTTTAAACACAGTAAAGGAAATTTCATTACCCGAATGGATAGCGACGATATTATGCTACCAAATAAGCTTGAAGTTTTGTTGAATAACTTAAACACCTTTGGTGAAAAGCATGTAGCTGTTGGATTGGTGGAATATTTTAGTGATGAAGGTGTTGGAGAAGGTTATAAAAGTTATGAAACATGGCTAAACAACCTAACAAAAACTGGAACAAATTATTCTGAAATTTATAAAGAATGTGTTATCCCCTCTCCTTGCTGGATGATTCACAGAAATGATTTTATAACTTGTGATGGGTTTAACCCAAAAATTTATCCTGAAGATTATGATTTAACATTTCGATTTTATAAGAACAACATGAAGTGTATTCCTTGTGATTTAGTTTTGCACAAATGGCGCGATTATAGCAGTAGAACCTCCAGAACGCATGTACATTATGCTCAAAATCATTTTACAGAATTGAAAGTACGCCATTTTTTAGATATAGATTACAACAAAAACAAAACACTAACTATTTGGGGCGCAGGAAATAAAGGTAAAATAATAGCCAAAATATTATTAAAGCAAAATATTCCGTTTGAATGGATTTGTGATAACCCAAAAAAGATAGGAAAAGATATTTATGGTAAAGAATTAAAAGCTTTCCAAGCACTTACTAAAATAAAAAGCGCTCAAAGCATTATAACGGTAGCGAATAAAACAGCACAAAAAGAAATCAGAGCTTTTTTAAAAAATTTAAATATGAAACCTATGGAAGATTATATATTCTTTTGTTAATTTAGGTTCGTTAGAATTATTCGTTTTCATTATCATTCAAAATTAAAATAATGATAAAAAATGTTTACTTTTGAAAAATCTAAAACAAAATGCAGTTTAAAAACCCCGAAATTCTCTACGCTTTATTTTTACTGCTCATACCTATAATTGTTCATTTATTTCAATTACGTAAATTTCAAAAAGTCACTTTTACTAATGTTGCCTTTTTAAAAGAAGCTACACTACAAACGCGTAAAAGTTCTCAAATAAAAAAATGGCTCATACTCTGTACACGGCTATTATTTCTTGCTGCCATTGTTATGGCATTTGCCCAACCATTTACCTCTAAAACAAATACATTCAACACAAAAAAAGAAACGGTTATTTATTTAGATAATTCGTTTAGTATGCAAGCAAAAGGAAGCGAAGGCGAATTATTTATAAGAGCCATACAAGATCTTATTAGCAACATTCCTGAAGATGATAATATTACACTGCTAACAAACAATGTAGAATTCCGCAACACCACGATAAAAAACATTAAAAATGATTTGTTACAATTAGGTTATAGCTCTAATACACTATCACTTGAAGCAGCTTTACTAAAAAGTAACACCTATTTTAGCAAGGACAAAAGCACGACAAAAAACTTGGTTTTCATATCCGATTTTCAACAGAATAATGACCATTTTAGTCCAAAAACAGATTCAATAGCAAGCTTGCATCTAGTTAAATTAACACCTGTTTATGAAAATAATATTGCTATAGACAGTGCTTTTATTTCTGAAACAAATGCAAATACTTTAGAACTCCGAGTTGTTTTAAAAAATTCGGGAGCTCCAGTAGAAAATATCCCTGTGTCATTATTTAATGCTGATAAATTAATTGCAAAAACGTCTGTAGTCATTAATAAAAAGGCCGAAACCACTTTTTCATTACCTGTAAACGAACCCATTAATGGAAAAATTACTATTGAAGATTCTAATTTGCGATTTGACAATACCTTGTTTTTCAATATCAATAAAACGTCTAAAATAAATGTACTCGTTGTAAATGCTGAAGATGAATCTTTTTTAAAACGTATTTATACTGATGATGAATTCAATTATAACACAACAGCCTTAAATCAGTTAAATTATAATATTATAAATGAACAACGCCTCATCGTTCTAAACGAATTAGATGCCATACCAAATGCCTTATCAATGGCTTTAAAAGCCTTTACAGATCAAGGTGGAACACTCATTATAATTCCATCAAATAAAATTGATACTGCAACTTACAACGTACTTTTAAACAAATACAATTCTAATTTTAACGCGTTTTTTTCGACTGAAAAACAAGTCACAAAAATAAACTATTCGCATCCTTTGTATAGTAATGGCGTTTTTGAAAAACAGGTGAGTAATTTTCAATATCCTAAAGTAAATAGCTTTTACAACGTCACAATAAACAACGCTTCAGCAGTTTTACAATTTGAAGACGGAAAGCCATTTTTATATCAAAACAAAAATGTATTTATCTTTGCATCTTCCTTAAATGCTGAGAATTCCAATTTTAAAAATTCGCCATTAATTGTTCCCACATTATATAATATTGGCAGATATAGTTTTAAAAATCCACCAATATATTTTAGTATTGGAAAGGAAAATAGCTTCGATGTTGATACACAATTACAACAAGATGCCGTTTTAACATTAGCCAACACCAACCAAAGCATCATACCAAAACAACAGTATTTTAATAATAAAGTGATAATAACGACGTCTGAAATACCATCGATAGCTTCCATTTATACTGTAAAAGATAAAAATGAAAGCATAAAAAACGTAAGCTATAATTACAATAGAAACGAAAGTAATCTGGTTTACAGAAACCTTTCAACCTCCAAAAACATAACTGTTGGAAATTCAATAAACGAGATTTTCGATACAATAAAAAGTGATACAAAAGTTAACGCCCTATGGAAATGGTTTGTTATTTTTGCACTAGCGTTATTGATTATTGAAATGCTCATCTTAAAATACTTTAAATGAACATACTTATAAAATCTGCCACCATACTAGATTCAAAAAGCGAGTTTCACAACACAACTCAAGATCTATTAATTGAAAATGGTGTAATTACTAAGATTGATGGTTCTATTAAAAATCCAAAAAACTACCAGGAAATAACATTAGAAAACCTCCATATTTCGCAAGGTTGGTTTGACAGTAGTGTTTGTTTTGGTGAACCTGGTTTTGAAGAACGCGATACAATTGTTAACGGACTAAAAACAGCTGCAGCTTCTGGGTTTACTACAGTTGCTATGAATGCAAATACAAACCCAGTTATAGATTCGAATTCTGATATTACGTTCGTAAATTCCAAAGCTTCAAATAACGTCGTTACATTACTGCCAATTGGTGCATTAACCAACGGACGTAAAGGTGAAGATTTAGCAGAATTATATGATATGAATACGGCCGGAGCCGTTGCATTTTATGATTACCAGAAACCGGTTTCTAATTCAAATCTTTTAAAAATTGCTTTACAATACGCCAGTAATTTTAATGGGCTGGTGTGCTCCTTCCCGCAAGAAAATAAAATTGCAGGACATGGTGTTATGAATGAAAACATAACAAGTACAACGCTTGGTTTAAAAGGCATTCCTGCTTTAGCTGAAGAATTGCAGATTGCCCGCGATTTGTCTTTATTAGAATATACCGGAGGAAAACTCCATATTCCAACCATTTCAACCGCAAAGTCTGTCGAACTGATTAAAGAAGCGAAAAAGAAAAAACTGAATGTTACCTGTAGTGTTGCTATTCATAATTTATATTTTACAGATGCCGTTTTAACCGATTTTAATACCCATTTTAAGGTATTACCGCCATTAAGAGTACAAACGGATATTGACGCTTTAATTGAAGGTGTTAAAGATGGCACAATAGATATGGTTACAAGCGACCATAACCCACTGGATATTGAGCATAAAAAAATAGAATTTGACTATGCTGCTTATGGCACTATTGGTTTAGAAAGTGCATTTGGAGCATTGCAAACTATTTTTACAACTAAGAAAACGATTGATATATTAACCAAAGGAAAAGTGAGATTTGGTTTAGAACAAACACCAATAAACATTGGTAATAAATTGAATATTACACTGTTTAATCCGGCCACCAAATACACATTTTCAACTAGGCATATTATTTCTAAATCTAAAAATGCTATTTTTGAACATGAGACTTTAAAAGGAAAAGTCTACGGGATTATTTCAAACAACAAAATTTCTCTAAATTCATAACCATGACAGAACAAGAAATTGAGGACGGAAAAGGCTTAGCAATTATTAGTTATTTAACTATTATAGGAACCATTATTGCCTATTTTATGAATAATGATAAAAAAAATGAGTATACCAGTTTTCATGTTAGACAAGCATTAGGATTGTGGGCCATGTATTTTATTTTGGCTTGGGTTGTAAGCGGTTTAGATAGCTGGTTTGCTACTTTTGGGTTCTGGTTATTTTTTGGTGTTTTATTTATTTACGGTTTTGTAAATGCCATAGCAGGAAAAGATCAAACAGTGCCAATCGTTGGCGACTTATTTCAAAAATGGTTCGCAAGTTTAGGTAAATAAATATGACAAATACATCACTCTCTTTACAGCATATAGTTCGTAAATCTTCGTTAACCCAAAATGCACCATTATTAATTATGATGCATGGTTATGGCAGCGATGAAAACGATTTATTTTCATTTTC
>Ga0102814_10001938_pt1 | contig 14268 bp, 11 predicted proteins | sample ColrivemetaGS741_FD_79112 | JGI IMG/M metagenome (GOLD analysis project Ga0102814, IMG submission 79112) | Estuarine microbial communities from the Columbia River estuary - Flood tide ETM metaG S.741 | ecosystem: Environmental > Aquatic > Marine > Intertidal zone > Estuary | place: USA... | reverse complement strand
TGAAATTGGCTGTGCAATTAAATCTGGAAAATTTGGGACGCTATTAAATTGTTGTTTATGTTGCATAATAGTGTCTTTTTTATCTATGAGTGTATCGTCAATCTCATTTTTTATTTCTGGTAAAACGATTGATGTATCAATTGGCTTATAGCTGAATTTAAAATCAGTCATTGTATTAAATGCATTTCTGATAGATTCTTGATAGGCTTTTTTATAGTCTTTCAGCTTACTTTTTCCAACTTTTGAAGTGTATATAGTATTCCCTTTACAGTTATTCAAAACAATGATAGACTTGGTTGTCAAAAAATCAGATTCATCTTTTACATCTGCAAATAATGCATTATTACATTTATCTTTAGTTAACTCATCTGGAAAATTCTCATTGCTTAAAAAAACTTGAAATCCTTTTTTTTCTAATAAAAACTTTGTCAACGAGCTTGTTTGAAAACCATCAACTTCTTTCACAAAATGAAATTTATCAGCAACAATTATATATTTATAATTTCCTAAGTTTAACTCTTGTCCAACTAAAAAAAATGATGAAAAAAGAAATAGTAAAGTAAATGTAAATCTATTCATATCAATTCATTATAAAATTAATTCCTAATTGTAAAGATATATAAATAAAAGATAAATGAATAAAATTGAAAAATTAAAAAATTAAAGATATTGCTTTATTTCCAACAAAGAAGTGATGCTTTTAAAATTTTTTGGCACAATTTGTTCTCTTTCAAAATTACAATGGATCGCTTTCATTCCGACTTGCAAAGCCCCTTCAATATCTGCCTCTACACTATCACCAATCATGATGGAATTTTCAATTCTTGCATTTGCGACTTGAATTGCATGTTCAAAAACTTTGGGATTTGGCTTTTTAACTCCCACTGATTCTGAGGTGATAATTTTATCAAAATAATGATGAATATTGGAAGATTGCATTTTTTTTGTTTGGATTTCCTCAAAACCATTGGTAATAATGTGCAATTGATATTTTGGCTTCAAATAGTCCAACACTTCAAAAGTATGCTCAAAAAGATGGTTGAAATGCGGCAAATATTCAATATATTCTTCAGCAACTACATCAATTAACCTGTCTGAAATTGAATAGTTTATAGCATCAAAAGCTTTTTTTAAACGCTGATACCTCAAGGCTTCTTTGCTTATTTTTTCTTCTCGATACAATTTCCAAAACTCTCTGTTTAAGGGTTTGTAGACGGATAAAAAATCGGATAAATTAGTATTAATGGCATGTTTTTCGAAAAGTTTATGGAATGTTAAATCTGAGTTTTTCTCAAAATCCCAAAGTGTGTGGTCTAAATCAAAAAAAATGTGTTCGATTTTCATGCGTTAAAAATAAAATAAAAACGAGAGAATACATTTATATTTGTATGAAATATATAATATTTTTTTGAACAAGCAATTACACATTCTTTTTCTTTGTGGTTGGTACCCTTCTAGAGTTTCACCCACAAATGGTGACTTTATTCAAAGGCATGCCGAGGCTGTCACTATGAAACATAAAGTAACTGTTTTGCACATCATCACTGATGAAAATCTTAGCGTCAAAAAAGAAATCGAATTTGCAAAAATCAACAATGTTGAGACCTATATTGGTTATGTTAAAAAAACAAAAAATCCATTCTTAAAATGGAAAAGATTTATTTCCATGTTTAGCGAATTATCATCTAAAATTAATGCTTTTGACGTCATTCATGTCAATACATTATTTCCTCTTGGATTGTTTGGCTTGTATTTGAAATTGACTAAAAAAAGTCCTTATATCATCTCTGAACATTGGACAGGTTACCATTCTCCACGGTCAAAAAATATGGGAATTATTCAAAAGAGTTTGTCAAAAATGATTGTTAAAAATGCTTCTTTTGTGTGTCCTGTTACTGATAATTTAGCAGATTCCATGCAACAATTGGGTTTCAATGGCAACTATTACAAAGTACCAAATGTGGTAGATACTGGAGTATTTACTCCAATAAAAAATACACATAAAACATTTACTATCATTCATGTTTCTAGTTTGTTTGATGCGCATAAAAATGTTTCTGGAATGCTGGAAGTCGCCAAAAAACTAGAAGAAAAAATTGGGTATTTCAGTTGGAAATTTATTGGTGGAACTGAAAATAATTTTAAAGATCAACTGAAAAAACTCGATTTTAAAAAAGCAAAAATCGAATTTATAAATCATATTCCGCAACAAGAATTGGTAAGTCATTTGCAATCAGCTTCTATTTTTGTGCTATTTAGCAATTATGAAAATTTACCTTGTGTTATTTTAGAATCCTTTTCATGCGGAGTTCCTGTGATTTCAACAAATGCTGGAGGGATTTCAGAATATTTTCCTAATGATTTTGGAAAACTCATTGAACCTAAAAACGAAGAACAATTATTAGAAAATTTGTTGCAATTTTCAAAAAATGAACCAGTAGATAAAGACAAAATGCATGCTTATGCAATCCAAAATTTCGGTAAAAACACCATTGCAAGTACGTTTTCTGAATTGTATCATTCATCCTTAAAAAAATATACTTAAAGATGCTTAAAAATTACATCCAAAATTTTTTAAGCAGAGCAGGAAGCTATGTTTTTACAGCAACTTTAGCCTCCAAAGCATTGTCATTTTTAGCCTCTTGGATTGCCTTACAATTAATAGATCATAGAGAATTAGGAGTCGTACTTTTCGCCTATAACTTCATCGTTTTTTTAATTCCAATTAGTGGTTTTGGTTTGAACCAAAGTTTGATTCGTTATGGAGCTCTTTTACGAACTCAACAAGAAAAAGATGCACTTTTTGTATATGTTTCAAAAAAAGGCTTTTTAGCAACAATCATTCTTATTTTACTAATCATTTCCGGAAGTTTTTTAATTGATTTTCAGTTTCAAAACACCCAATTGTATGTCATTATTTTGTCTTTTTTGTTGATTCCGACTTTTTTCTTTGAAGTTATCAGAGCACAATTTAGATTGAAACACGACAACAAATCTTTTGCTTATACCGAATTTTTTATGAGCATCTTTTTAGTAATCAACGTGTTTGTATTGAGTTACTTTTTTCAAGAAATTGGCTATGCAATTGCCATGATTGTGGCTCCTTTATTCACTTCACTCCTATTTATCAAAAAACTAAAAATTCGATTTATACCTTCAAAAAAAGAAAGTGACATCAATTTTGAATTTTGGAGATACGGATTTTTCGCAAGTTTATCAAATGTAGTAACTCAATTGCTTTTTATAATTGATATTATATTAATTGGGTATTTGTTAAAAGATACTGAAATGGTAACCAATTACAGATACGTTTCTTTGATTCCTTTTAGTTTACTTTTTTTGCCAAGAGTATTCATTTCCACTGATTTTGTTATGTTTACAGAAAATATTTTTGATAAAAAATACATTCTGAATTACATAAAAAGTTACATGCTTTTTTTCTTGATAATTAGTATATTGATGCTCCTTGTAAGTTTTCTTTTTGTAGATTTTATACTCGCACTTTTAGATCCAAATTTTGTAGATTTCTCAGATAGTTTTTTAATTTTGATGGTAGGAATTGTTGGTATTTATATTTTTAGAGGATTGTATGGCAATTTGTTATCATCTATAGGAAAAGCGCATGTAAATTATTACATCGCAAGTTTTTCTTTGATTATCAATATTGTAAGCAACTATTTTTTGATTCCTGAATATGGAATTTTGGGTGCTGCAATAACAACAGCTATTTTGATGTGGATTTCAGGAATTATTAGTATGATTGTTTTTTGGAAAATTTATAATAAAATTCTTGTTACCAAAGAATAAGTCTCTACCTCAGCTCCAAAACTATTGTAAAAAGTCGCTATGTTTGATATGTTTCCTCCTTCAAAATCAAAAATAAGCAAAGAATTTTCGTTCTTTTTTAACATATAATTTAGTAAAAAACTTGCTGCTTGCAACTCTCTTCCTTTCTCTGTAAATGCTGAAAATAGATACACAATTCGTTCTTTTTGGAATAGAAAAAAAGCACCTCCTAAAAGCACCTCATCTTTAAAAACACCTACAACCTCTCCTGTATTTTGTTGTAAAACCTGTTTGGATAATTTTATTAATTTTTTTTCTGAAAACTCATATTGATACAACTTTTTTTGAATATCAATCAAACTTTGTATGGAAGTTTCTGCAACCATTAATTGATTTTTTTCGGCAACTTTTATTGCATGTTTTCTTCCTTTTGAAAATTTTTTTCGCAACAACTCGTGATTTTTATTCAATTGCAAAAACAAATTTTTCTTTATTGGTTGCCCTATCAACATATTTTGTGAATTTAAAACAAGTGCAACTTTCAAAAACTGGAGAGGTATCTTTTTAATAAATTGCAGCTGTATTTCCTTTGAAATTTTTTCTACTGAAAAAATCCCCAATTGCTGACAAAAATAAGGTTGCGTTATATATTTTAATCCAAATTTTTGTTTCCAAGGTAATGGCATTACAGCCTCATAATCATTCAACACCAATACATCCCAATGATCAGCAACAATATCCAAATACCAAGAAAATGCATAAATTCTTGACTGTATTGAATTCTCAATACATGAATCGTATTTTTCAACATCTAAGGCTGCTCTTTTGACGAAAGAAATCATATTAAGAAGTGGCAATTTTTAGCATGGATTCATACAAGCGTTTCCAACCTTTCCATCGCAAATAATCGCTCAAACTTTCGTTGTGAAAAAGGGTTATAAAAGTGCCATTTACTGCTTTTACTTCATCTTTCAATTCTTTGATTTTTCCTAAAGATTGTTTGGGTGTTAACTTCATGTAGTCATTCAAAGTAGTGTCCATCAGCCCAAAAGGAAATATTTTTAATGGTGTTTGAATTTCAAAATCCAAATCATAAAAATAAAAAGGTGTACACGTACTTGCGCGAAAACCAACATGACTTGCATACCCCATTGAATAATCTTCTTCGATTTCTAAATCAATCAAAATTTGATACGTTTCAGGCAAATTAAATCGTAAATAATGCTGTCTTGTTCTTAAAACGGGCATGTTTGTGATGTTTTCCAATCGTTCTTTTTCTTTTTTAATCATCACAACATCTTGCGAAGAAAAATATGAGGGATGCAAGCCTACAGATGCATAATCGACCATATCTTTAATGAGCAATCGAAACTTTTTCTTAGAGGCAGAAACATTAGTGTCAAAAGAAGTGTAATCGCCAATTAGAAAGAAAAAAATAGTGTTTACTTTCAGGTCTTTTTTGAGTTGTAATAACTTTTGAAAAGTGTCAAATGGATCATTTTTAACGTTGAGCAAAACAATTAAACGCGACCAAACCTCCACTAATTTTAAATGAATAAGGTCTTTGAAAAATCCGCCAACACTTCTTATAAAACTTTTGTGTTTGTATGCAAATGCATTGTCAACATCAATTGTTGAAATAAATTTATACGTCCTTTTTTTGTAGGTATAGTTTGGAAACTTTTCTTGTAAAATTTTCAACAACTTAAAAGCCCAAATATCTACCACAGGTTTCTCTAAAAACCGATACCTGAAAGCCAAACTTTGTGTGGCTGTATAGCGTCCATGCTGGTCTTTTACGTGCGGTAAATATTCTTCATAGCGCGAAATCAAATAAAAACTAGCTGCAAAAACATCAAAAGGAATTGCAGACCTCGCATTGGTTGCAAAAAAACAAGGAATATCATCCCACTTTTGCATGCTAATTTCCAAATCATTCACTCCTTGTTCAAAAAGTAAGTCATTGCTTTTGATGAAAAGTTCGTTTTCTAAAGGCATTTTGGTGTACGAAATCTTAGGACCGTCATGTGCAACAAATTCCTCTACTTTTGAAGTAAAACTGACAGGAATCAGCAATATTTTAGATAAAATATGTCTGAAAATATAGCGAACTCTTGGTGTGATTTTATGGGTGTAAACTAGAATCAAAATGAGTTTTGAGGATTTAGTATTTGGTGTTTAGTGATTCGTAAAATAATAAACAAATTGCAACGTTTTCTCATTGGTTCGTGTATTCATTAAATCATTGCAAAATGCCTTCATCTGCAAAGCTAAAATACGCTTTTTCAGCAATTATCAAATGATCTAACAATTTTATATCTAAGGTATTTCCTGCATTTTTTATTTTTTGTGCTAACTGTACATCAGCATCACTGGGTTTTAATTTTCCTGAGGGATGATTGTGACACACAATAATGGCAACTGAAAACAACTCTAAAGCTTGTTTAAAAAGCAATCTGATATCTACAACTGTAGCTGTCATTCCTCCTTTACTTACTTGAAGTTTTGCCAATACTTTGTTAGAATTATTCAAAAAAAGCACCCAAAATTCTTCATGTGATAAATCACCAATAATAGGGTGCATTAGTTTAAAAACATCATTGCTCCCCCCTATTTTTGGTTTTTCAAGCAAGTTTTCTAACTGTCTTCTTTTACCCAATTCTAAAGCTGCAATGATATTTATAGCTTTTGCTTCTCCAATTCCTTTGAAAGTCATCAATTTTTCGATAGATACCTTTGCGAGTTCATTAATATTGCCCTCAACAGATTGCAACATTCTTTGCGATAATGCAACTGCTGATTCTTGTCTATTTCCTGAACCAATTAAAATTGCCATCAACTCAGCATCAGACAAAACCATTTTCCCTTTGGTAACTAATTTTTCACGAGGCCTATCATCTAAAGCCCAGGATTTTATTGATAACTTTTCCATTTATTTTTTTTTTAAAAGTAAGAGAATATTTTTTAAAAAAAACCAATTTAAAACTCAAAAAAAAAAATCAATCGTCAATTGTCAATTCTTAGTTCATAATTCTTCATATATTTGTAACGTTTTCTTAGATCATTGAAAAAATGAAAATTATCATTGCAGGTGCTGGAGACGTTGGTTTTCACTTAGCGAAACTGCTTTCTTACGAGTCTCAAGACACGTATATTATAGATTTTGATGGCGAGCGTTTAAACTACATCAACAATCATTTGGATGTGATTACCAAAAAAGGCGATGCAACTTCTATCAAATTACTGAAAGAAATTGGCATACATTCTGCTGATTTATTGATTGCAGTTACCGAAAGTCAGAATACCAATTTTACGATTTCCGTGATTGGGAAATCTCTGGGCGCCAAAAAAACAATTGCCAGAATTGACAATCCAGAGTTTTTATGCGAATGTGAAGTGGATTTTAAAAAACTCGGCGTCGATTTTATGATTTCCCCTCAAGAATTGGCAGCAAACGAAATTAAAATGTTACTAAATCAGGCATCATTCAATGATACTGTGGCTTTTGAAAGTGGTGTTTTTAATGTGTTAGGTGCAACACTAACCTACAAATCTCCTTTGATTGATTTAACCGTAAAAGAAGCCAGACAAACGTTTCTAAATATCGATTATATTGCCATTGCTATCAAAAGGGAAAACGTTTCTCAAACCATTATTCCAAGGGGTGATACTACCTTTGAGTTACATGATCAGGTGTATTTTTCTGTGCCAAATTACAGCATGAAAGATATGTATCCAATTATTGGAAAAGAGCAATTTCATATTAAAAACGTAATGATTTTAGGCGGCAGTAGTATTGGAGAAAAAACTGCTAGAAACCTAGGCAAAGAGAAATTTAATGTAAAGCTTATTGAAAAAAACAAAGAAAAAGCGGAATATCTTGCCGAAGAATTGTCAGATACTTTAGTAATTAATGGAGATGGACGAAATTTAGAATTGCTAGAAGAAGAAAACATTCGCGAAACGGATGCTTTCATTGCGGTTACCGGAAACTCTGAAACTAATATCATGTCGTGTTTGGTAGCAAAATCAAAAGGCGTGAAAAAGACAATTGCCTTAGTAGAAAATATGGATTATATTGATATTTCTCAAACCATAGGTATCCAATCGTTGATTAATAAAAAACTAATTGCTGCGAGTAATATTTTTAAACACATCCGCAAAGGAGAAGTTCTTGAAATGGCAAACTTGCACAATATAGATGCGGAAGTTTTTGAGTTTGAGGTTCCCGAAGATGCCAAAGTTACCAAAAAACCAATTAGAGAACTGCGAATCCCGCGCGAAGCTGTTTTTGGAGGTATCATCAGAAATGGCAAAGCCATGATGTGTTCTGGAAACATGCAAATTCTTGCCGGTGATAAAGTAATTGTATTTAGTTTGCCTGAAGCCATTGAAACTGTAGAAAACTTATTCAAATAAAATGGCATCGCTCAATTTAAAAATCATTTATCGTTTTTTGGGTATTACTGCCATTTTAAACGGATTTTTTATGTTTATTTCATTTCCTTTCAGCCTTTTTAATAACGAAAAGGCCGCTTGGGGAATCTTAAATGCGGGCATTATTACATTACTTATTGGAGCATTGTTATACTACTTTAACAAACCCAACAATACCAATATTCAAAAAAAAGAAGGTTATCTCATCGTAACATTGGGTTGGCTAATTCTAACATTTACAGGAATGTTGCCCTACTTATTATCAGGCACTATCCCTAATGTTATCAACGCAATTTTTGAAACCATCTCTGGATATTCAACCACAGGGTCTTCTATATTAACTGATATTGAGGCGATGCCCAAAGGAATTTTATTTTGGCGCTCCGCAACTCATTGGATTGGTGGCATGGGAATTATCGTACTCACCATCGCTATTTTGCCTTTATTAGGTATTGGCGGAATGCAGCTTTTTATGGCAGAAGCTCCTGGACCTTCTGCAGATAAATTACATCCACGAATTACAGATACTGCCAAACGTTTGTACCTGATTTACGTTACGCTTACTTTCGCCGAATTTTTCTTACTAAAAGCTGCCGGAATGACGTGGTTTGATGCCATCAATCATGCCATGGCAACTGTGAGTACAGGAGGTTTTTCAACCAAAAACAACAGTGTGGCGTTTTACAATCACTTGCCTTTAACGCAATACATCATCATCTTTTTTATGATAGCAGCAGGCACCAATTTTGTTTTGACCTATTTCGCATTGAAAGGAAAAATTCAAAAAGTATTTCAAAGTGAAGAGTTTAAGTATTATTTGTTTGGTATTATTGGCGTTTCAGCGATTGTCACGGTAATTGTGCACTTCTTTCAAGACCCTACTTTAGTCACATCCATTGCACATCCCAAAGTATTGGGCGAATTGGAATATGCGATCAGGCATTCGTTATTCATGGTAACATCGGTGGTTACCACCACAGGTTTTGTGACTGCTGATTACACTACTTGGAACTTATTTGCTACCGGAATTTTCTTTGCTTTGTTTTTTACTGGTGGCTCAGCTGGTTCTACTAGTGGAGGCGTAAAAATTGTACGTCACATCATCATGCTAAAAAACAGTTTTTTAGAGTTTAAAAAAACCTTGCATCCCAGTGCAATTATTCCTGTACGCTATGACGGAAAATCGGTAAATCAGCAAATTGTATTCAACATTTTGTCGTTTTTTATCATTTACATGTTGATATTTATTTTAGCATCAGTGATACTAACCCTTTTTGGGATGGACTTTTTCTCAGCCTTAGGCGCAGCAGCTTCATCATTAGGAAATATTGGTCCTGCAGTGGGTTCCGTAAACCCAGTAGCTAATTTTAACCATTTAACGAATGCTGCTAAACTGTTTTGCTCTTTTTTAATGCTCATTGGTCGTTTAGAGCTTTTTACTGTATTGATTTTGTTTACGCCTTTATTTTGGCGTAAGAATTAGGTTTTTTTCTTTTATTTAAAAAAAAAATACATTTATTTTAGGGAGATCATAATTTATAGGGCTCTTTTTTTTAGATAATTATTTTTATACTATTTTAGTTAGCAGGAATTTTCTTAAAAAAACAAGATTTTCCTGTATCATTCAATCTTTTTTTTTATATTTTAAATAAATTCTAATATAAAAAAAATGAGAAAAGAAAACTTTTTAAAAATTGCTATTTCGTTTTTGTTAACGATAACACTATCTTATGAATTGAAGTCTCAAAATACTGGAAACATTGCCTTTGTATCCTTTAATGTCGACGGAGATGATGATTTTGCAATTGTAGTTTTAGTTGATATTTTAGCTAATACTACAATTTATTTTACAGATGATGAAACTACTGGTATTGGATCACCAAGTTCATTGGTTGGAAGTGAAGGAACAATAACTTGGGACTCTGGTCAAGATACTATTAAAGCAGGAACTATAATTTTATTTTCAGATTTAAGTGATGTTTCAAACCCTAGTTTTGGAGTATCTATTTGGACAATATCAAAGAGAGGATTATTTAACTTAACTGACAATAAAGATGGATTGATTGCGTTTTCTGGCATTAATTCAAGTACTCCGACTACATATATTGCCGCCTTACAAATTGGTAACGATTCTAACACTTTGGGACCATTTGACGAGGATGGCATTACCTTAACCAATACTGGATTAGTTGTTGGTTCTTCAATTATTGTCTTTGATGATTCAGCCTCTTCAGATGGTGCTGTGTATATTGGCCCAAGAAATAATCAAACTTCCTATTCAAATTATTACAGTTCATTAAGCGATGATACTGGAAATTGGAATAACATAGTAAATGGTCATGGAGAAACTCTATTACCCTTCTCCCAGGAAGCTTTTACAATAAATACGACCACCTGGACAGGAAATATTAGCACAGATTGGAATGTAGCTGGAAATTGGGATAATGGAATTCCAACTTCAGACTCAAATGTTTTCATCGCTAATGTAACAAATGACCCAGTATTTATTGGCTCATTCAATACTGGAAATCTAACTTTACAAACTGGAGCAAGCCTAGTTATAAATGGAGTAATTGTAAATAAAGGAATCACTGTAATTAATAATGATGCCTCTTTAGTAACCTCCTCAGGAGATTTAAATGGTTCTGTAACTTATAATAGAGAACTTGATTTTAAAGCAGCACTAACAGAGGGTTGGTACTTGATTTCAAGTCCAGTTGCAGGAGAAAACATGACTTCCATGAGAACTAATAATTCATTTTTTGTGAGTCCAAATGATAATACTAGAATTGGTTTTGCCACTTATGATGATTCTCAAGCAACTGCTAAATGGAGTTTCTTCAGTACAAGTTCAACTGATGCTTTGGGAGCTGGTAAGGGATATTCTGCAAAATTAAGTGCCGATGGAAATATCTCTTTTACTGGCAGCATCAACACATCAGATGTTTCTATTGGAGTTGTTTTAGGGGGCTTGAATAATTATAATTTGATTGGAAATCCTTTTACATCGTATTTAAATACTGTCGATTTTTTAAATGCTAATGAAAACGACTTGATGACGAAGGATATTTGGGTTTGGAATCAAACAACTAATAATTATGATGTAAGAAACTTATCAACAACAATTGTGTTAGCTCCTACTCAAGGCTTTTTTGTAAGAGCAAATAAAGCAACCAATTTAACTATTGCAAAATCTTATCAAACCTCTGTTGGAGATACTTTCCAAAAAATTTTAAAATTCGAAATCACTTTAAATATGACTGATGGTTTAAATAACAGATTTGCAAAAATCTATTATTTAGAGAATTCAACAACTGGTTTTGACAATGGATATGATGGAGAAATTTTTGGTGGAGTTACAAATACTTTCGATATATTTTCACATTTAGTATCAAACAACGAAGGAAAAAAATACCAAGTACAATCGTTACCAAACTCTGGTTTTGAGAGTATGGTTGTACCTGTGGGTGTAAAAGCTACTGCTGGAAAAGAAATTACTTTCTCTTTAGAGGCAATAAACATTCCTGATGGTATCCATGTATATTTAGAGGATAAAATTGCGAACACCATTACTTTATTAAGCGAAGCTAATGCTACTTATAAAATAACCTTGCCTGAAGCTTTAAGCGGAATTGGACGTTTTTACCTACACACTAAATCGTCTAGAGTATTAAGCAAAGATACTATTGAACTCAATAACATTAGAATCTATTCAATTGATACATCAACCCTAAGAATAGCTGGTTTATCAGAAGGAAAATCAATCCTAAAAATTTATAGCATTCTTGGAAAACAAGTGTTTGAATCTTCTTTCAATGCAACTGCTGTTAAAGACATGCAATTGCCAAAATTAGCTAGTGGAATTTATGTAGTACAAATGGCTACTGAAAAAGGAACGTTGAACAAAAAAATAACAGTTCACTAATTTTCTCACAACTCAATAAAGACACAGACATGAAAAATCAAGATACCAACTCACAAGAAATTACTAGAAATGAAGCTATCAGAAAAATAGGAACGATAGGAAAGTATACAGCCCTAACTGCACTTGGCACCTATTTAATTTTGAATCCTAAAAAAGCACAAGCGCAAAGCCCTACTGAACCTGGAACTGGTTTTTAATTTCTAACATAAAGTAATTTTTACAAATGCCTCATTTAAAAATGAGGCGTTCTTTTTACGAATCTAAGGCTTGAAAATTTGATGCTTTGCGGTATTGGAAAATTCAAATAAAAATTTAAAAAACACTAAAAAGTACCATTGAAAATATTACTTTTGGATTTCCCAAATTTTATATGACCACACCAAAAAAAATTCATTTATTTCCTATTGAAGACAAAACCATTGTTTGGTTTGCCGCTAATAATGAATATGTAATTTTTGAAAATGAGGTCGCAAATATATTACAACAATGTAATTCAGGGATTTCTGTTGATGAAATTGCATTAGCAATTTCTAGTAAAATGGATATTCCGTTTACCGAAATTAGAAACTTTATTGAAGAATCAGAAAAACAGTTTTTAAACAAATCTTTGGTTGAAAACATTCAATTAGAAAAAGAAGCATCAAAAATAAAAAAACCAGACACTTTCGAAATTTCAGAAACCTATTTGATAAATGATATCGTTTGCAAAGTTTCGTTTTTATCTAAAAAAGAACGTGAATTAGTACATCCTAAATTTGCACATTTGGTAACTACTGATGTACACTTACACCATCATTTGTTTGAAGTATTTATCCACCAAAATGAGATTATTTTATACGTAAATAATGTTTTTATTGGCGCTTGGTATTCTGAAGAAGTACATTATTTTCAAGGAAAATTTTCGATGGAATTGATTCAAAAAATTCATCAAAAAGAAGAATCAAAATGGATGGGAGTTTTTCATGCCTCAGCTGTGAGTGATGGAAAACAAAGCATCCTTTTTTTAGGTGATTCAGGTAATGGAAAAAGTACTTCATTAGCTTTGTTACAAGCTAATGGATTTACTTGTTTGGCAGATGATTTTGTGCCAATTGCCTCAGAAAATAAAGAAGTGTATAGTTTTCCTGCAGCCATATCTATCAAGAAAAATAGTTTGAAAGTTTTGGATTCTTTGTATCCAAGTTTGGCGAATTCCATTGAATATGATTACATCCGTTTAAATAAAATAGTGCGTTATTTACCTCCTAACAATACCGACTTTACGACACATTTACCCTGTAAAAAATTGATTTTCATAAAATATGAAAAGGAGGCCGATTTACAGGTAAATTCAATTTCGAAATTAGAAGCTTTTCAACAACTCATTCCAGATTCTTGGTTATCACCTTTGCCTGAAAATGCAGCCATTTTTTTAGATTGGTTTGCACAATTAGAGTGCTATAAAATCAAATACTCTGAAAATGAAAAAATGATTGCAGCAGTTCGTGAGTTGTTTGAGTAAGATTTTTAGATTACTATTATTTAAAAGTTTCTATTGCTAGTCAATACTGTTAAATATTTAATGTTCAAGATTCAACTTTGCGTCTTTGTAGTATCCATAAGAATACGCTTTGTGACTTTATGGTTAATTTTTAAGAAATAGTTCCACAAAGTTTTTCAAAATCAAGTCCACCATAATTTCCAGAGCTCATTAATAAAAGAGCTGTCTTTTCTAGATTTTGTGCAAATAAGAAGTCACTAAATTCTTGTGGATTTGTATAAATAATCAAATCTTCTCGTTGAAAAGCAATGGCAATTTGTTCATGAGTTACCAGTTCCAATTGTTTTATTTTAACAGCATGAGGTGAAAAAAACACAACAGCTTTGTCTGCAGCGCCTAAAGCATTTTGATATTCTGCTAAAAATTCCGCGTTCAAACTAGAATACGTATGCAACTCTAGACAAGCCAACAAATTCCAATCATAAAATTGTTCTTTAACGGCTTTTGTGGTTGCAGCTACTTTACTAGGACTATGAGCAAAATCTTTAAATATAAGAGTATTTTTATTACTTGCTATTTTTTCTAAACGTTTGCTTGCACCTCTAAAACTAGCAATTGCCTCATAAAAATCATCTTCATC
>Ga0102814_10001933_pt1 | contig 14280 bp, 14 predicted proteins | sample ColrivemetaGS741_FD_79112 | JGI IMG/M metagenome (GOLD analysis project Ga0102814, IMG submission 79112) | Estuarine microbial communities from the Columbia River estuary - Flood tide ETM metaG S.741 | ecosystem: Environmental > Aquatic > Marine > Intertidal zone > Estuary | place: USA... | reverse complement strand
TCAGCGGGCGCTTGTTGTTGCCCGTGATGACGCGGCCACGACGACCGTTGTCGAACAGCGCATCAACCGATTCCTGCAACATGCGCTTCTCGTTGCGCACGATGATATCGGGCGCACGCAGCTCAATCAGACGCTTGAGGCGGTTGTTACGGTTGATCACCCGGCGATACAGATCGTTAAGATCCGAGGTCGCGAACCGGCCACCGTCGAGCGGCACCAGCGGGCGCAGCTCTGGCGGGATCACCGGCAGAACGGTCAAGATCATCCACTCAGGACGGTTGCCCGACTCGAGGAATGCCTCAACGACCTTCAAACGCTTGATGATCTTCTTGGGCTTCAATTCGCCGGTGGCTTCTTTCAGCTCTTCGCGCAGCTTGTCAGCCTCGGCCTGAAGGTCGATGGCGGTCAGCATTTCGCGAATGGCCTCAGCGCCGATCCCGGCGGTGAACGCGTCAGCGCCGTAGAGATCCTGCGCGTCGAGGTACTCTTCTTCGGTCATCAACTGCGAGTAACCCAACTCGGTCAGACCGGGTTCGATAACGACGTAGTTTTCAAAGTAGAGAATGCGCTCAAGATCCCGCAGCGTCATGTCCAGCAGCAGGCCGATGCGCGACGGCAGCGACTTGAGGAACCAGATGTGCGCGACAGGCGAGGCCAGTTCAATGTGGCCCATCCGCTCGCGGCGGACTTTTTGCAGCGTGACTTCAACACCGCATTTCTCGCAGACAACGCCGCGATACTTCATGCGCTTATATTTGCCGCACAGGCATTCATAGTCTTTGATCGGGCCAAAGATCCGGGCGCAGAACAATCCGTCGCGCTCGGGCTTAAAGGTCCGGTAGTTGATGGTTTCGGGCTTCTTGATCTCGCCAAACGACCAGCTGAGAATACGCTCTGGCGATGCCAAGGAAACCTTGATCTCATCGAACGCCTTGGTTGGGGCGATCGGGTTGAACGGGTTGGTGGTCAGTTCCTGATTCATGTCGTGTCCTTCAAAGAGGGTGTCGGGGGCGGCAGGGTGGGCGCGAACCCACCCTACGCGAGGGGCCTAGTGACGGGGCGAACCCCGCCGTTCGTTCAGCCCTCTTCCTCCGAATTCAGGAGTTCCATGTTGAGGCCGAGGCCGCGGACTTCCTTCACGAGCACGTTGAAGGATTCAGGCACGCCGGCCTCATAGTTGTCCTCGCCCTTGACGATCGATTCGTAGACCTTGGTGCGGCCTGCGACGTCATCCGACTTCACGGTCAGCATTTCCTGCAGGGTATAGGCGGCGCCGTAAGCCTCAAGGGCCCAGACCTCCATCTCACCCAGACGCTGGCCACCGAACTGCGCTTTACCACCCAGCGGCTGCTGCGTGACCAAGCTGTACGGCCCGGTTGAGCGGGCGTGCAGTTTGTCGTCAACGAGGTGGTGCAGTTTGAGCATGTACTTCACACCCACGGTGACCTGACGGGCGAATTGCTCACCCGAGCGACCATCGAACACCACCGACTGACCGGATTCGTTGAACCCAGCCCGACGCAGAGCATCGTTCACATCGGCTTCCTTGGCACCGTTGAACACCGGCGTACCGATCGGCACACCTTTGGTCACGGTCGAGGCAGCCTCGACAAGGCTCTCTTCGTCCATATCAGCGAAGGCATCGTCATAGACGTCATCGCCATAACCCAAGCGCATCTTTTCACGCACAGGGGTCATGTCGCCGGACCGACGATACTCTTGCAGAGCCTCATCAATCTGGATGCCCAGACCGCGCAGCGCCCAACCCATGTGCGTCTCAAGGATCTGGCCGACGTTCATACGCGACGGCACACCCAGAGGGTTCAGCACAAGGTCAACCGTCGTGCCATCAGCGAGGAACGGCATGTCCTCTTCTGGCACAACTTTGGACACAACACCTTTGTTCCCGTGACGACCAGCCATCTTGTCGCCCGGCTGCAGCTTGCGCTTCACAGCCAAGAAGACTTTGACCATCTTCATCACGCCCGGTGGCAGATCATCGCCGCGGCGCACTTTCTCGACCTTGTCGTCGAACCGGTGCGTCAACTGGCGCTTTTGCTGCTCATAGAGCGCATTCAACGCCTCGACTTCTTGCGCGTCTGCCTCATCGGCCAGCGCAAGCTGCCACCACTGACCGCGCGACAATTGCCCGTCCAGCAGATCTTCGGTGATGTCCGAGTTCGGACGCACGCCTTTGGGGCCCTTCACGGCAACTTTGCCGAGGATCAGGGTCCGCAGACGCGAGTAGATGTTGCGGTCGAGGATCGCCATTTCGTCGTCACGGTCACGCGACAGACGCTCGATCTCTTCACGCTCGATCTGCAAAGCACGCTCGTCTTTGTCCACACCATGACGGTTGAACACACGCACTTCGACCACGGTGCCATAAGCGCCCGGCGGCAAACGCAGCGAGGTATCGCGCACGTCCGATGCCTTTTCGCCAAAGATGGCGCGCAACAGCTTTTCTTCCGGCGTCATGGGGCTTTCGCCCTTGGGGGTGATCTTACCCACAAGGATGTCGCCCGCCTGAACTTCGGCACCGATATAGACGATACCAGCCTCGTCGAGGTTGCGCAGGGCTTCCTCGCCGACGTTCGGAATGTCGCGCGTGATCTCTTCTGGCCCCAGTTTCGTATCGCGGGCGGCGACTTCGTATTCCTCGATGTGGATCGAGGTATAGACGTCATCCTTCAGGATACGCTCGGAGATCAGGATCGAGTCTTCGTAGTTGTAACCGTTCCACGGCATGAAGGCCGCGACGATGTTCCGGCCAACAGCCAATTCGCCCATATCGGTGGACGGGCCATCAGCGATAACCTCGTTGCGGGTCACCGTTTCGCCAACCTTCACCAGCGGACGCTGGTTGATGCAGGACGATTGGTTCGACCGCTTGAACTTGCGCAAACGGTAGATATCGACGCCCGGCTCACCGGGTTCCAACATCTCGGTTGCGCGCACAACGATACGCTGCGCGTCCACTTGATCGACGATACCAGCACGGCGCGCCATGATCGATGCGCCTGAGTCGCGAGCAACGATACCCTCGATCCCGGTGCCGACCAGCGGTGCATCGCTTTGCAGCAATGGCACAGCCTGACGCATCATGTTCGAGCCCATCAGAGCGCGGTTGGCGTCGTCGTTTTCGAGGAACGGAATGAGCGAGGCAGCAACCGAAACCAGCTGTTTCGGCGACACGTCGATCATGTCGATCACTTCGCGTGGGTTCAGCATGAAGTCGCCGCCCTTGCGGGTCGAGACCAGCTCATTGATGAACTCGCCGCTCTCATCCAGCGTGGCGTTCGCCTGCGCGATGACGTGACGCTGCTCTTCAGTTGCCGAGAGGTATTCCACCTCGTCGGTCACCTTGCCGTCGATCACTTTGCGATACGGAGTCTCGATGAAGCCGTATTTGTTCACGCGGGCATAGGTGGCCAGCGAGTTGATCAGACCAATGTTCTGACCTTCCGGCGTTTCAATCGGGCACATCCGGCCATAGTGGGTCGGGTGAACGTCGCGCACCTCAAAACCAGCACGCTCACGGGTCAAACCACCAGGCCCAAGAGCCGAAAGGCGACGCTTGTGCGTGACTTCCGACAGCGGGTTGGTTTGGTCCATGAATTGCGACAGCTGCGACGAGCCGAAGAATTCGCGCACCGCAGCAGCGGCAGGCTTCGCGTTGATCAGATCCTGAGGCATGACGGTGTCGATATCGACCGACGACATACGCTCACGGATCGCGCGCTCCATGCGCAGCAGACCCAGACGATACTGGTTCTCCATCAATTCGCCGACCGAACGCACACGGCGGTTGCCGAGGTGGTCAATGTCATCGATTTCGCCACGACCATCGCGCAGTTCAACCAGCGCGCGGATACAGGCGATGATGTCTTCTTTACGCAGGGTGCGCTGGGTGTCCGGCGCATCCAGATCAAGACGCATGTTCATCTTCACGCGACCAACGGCCGAGAGATCATAGCGCTCGCTATCGAAGAACAACGTGTCGAACAGAGCCGAAGCCGCATCAACGGTCGGTGGCTCACCGGGACGCATGACGCGATAGATATCCATCAGCGCCTGATCACGGTTCATGTTCTTGTCAGCCGCCAGCGTGTTGCGGATGTAAGGACCGATATTGGCGTTGTCGATGTCCAGTACATCAATCTCGGTGATGTCCTGATCGAGTAGAGTTTTCAGGCTACCGCCCTTAACTTCGCCGTCTTTATCCAGTTCCCACGTCAGCTCACCGCCCGCTTCGATCCAGATTTCGCCGGTCTCTTCGTTGATCAGATCACGCGCCGCGAACCGGCCGTGAATATGCTCGAACGGCACCAACAACTCGGTGAGTTTGGCGTCGTCGATCCACTTTTTGACCAAACGAGGCGTAGCTTTCTCGCCCGCTTTCAGGACAACTTCGCCGGTGTTCGCATCGACCAAATCCATGGTCGGACGGGTGCCGCGCACGCGCTCAGGGAAGAACTTGGTGACCCAACCACGGTTCTTTTCCAAACGGTACGAAACTTTGTTGTAATAGGCGTCGACGATCTCTTCTTGATCCATGCCCAGCGCATACAGCAGCGTCGTCACCGGCAGTTTGCGGCGACGGTCAATGCGAGCGAACACGAGATCTTTGGGATCGAACTCGAAGTCCAGCCACGAGCCGCGATACGGGATGATGCGGCATTGGAACAGCAGCTTGCCCGACGAGTGCGTCTTGCCCTTGTCGTGGTCAAAGAACACGCCCGGCGACCGGTGCATCTGGCTGACAACCACGCGCTCGGTGCCGTTCACGATGAACGTTCCGACTGGGGTCATCAAAGGCAGATCGCCCATGAACACTTCTTGCTCTTTGATGTCCTTGACCGATTTCGCACCGGTATCCGGGTCCACATCAAACACGATCAGGCGCAGCGTGACCTTGAGCGGGCCTGCGAACGTCATGTCGCGGCTCTGACACTCATCAATGTCATACTTGGGCTTTTCCAGATCGTATTTCACGAACTCCAGAACGGCGGTTTCGTTGAAATCCTTAATCGGGAAGACCGATTGGAACGTTCCCTTCAGGCCTTCGCCATCAAGGGGAATATCGCTGTCACCCGAGCGCAGGAACAAGTCGTAGGACGACTTTTGAACCTCGATCAGGTTTGGCATTTCCAAAACTTCACGGATCTTGCCGAACATCCGGCGGATGCGCTTCTGGCCAACATAGGACTGAGCCATGCAGGTATCACCTTTCAATCTTTCGCGGACACACCAGCCGTTGGGCCTCGGCGGCACTGCCCTATGCGAAACAGAAGCTGGGCCCCATTCCTGCCAACCGTCCCACCGGTTAGCTCCCGAGCCCGAGCTGCTTCTGGAGGTCGGTCCGGCCCGCAAAGGCTGCGAACCGACCACCAAAAACAGCGCAAGCTGGGCCCGGACAATGCCGGGCCCAGCCAATTCACAGGGTCAGAGTGCCTTGCACCCCTGCCCGATTACTTCAGCTCAACCTTGGCGCCAGCGGCTTCCAGTTTCGCTTTGATTTCTTCAGCTTCAGCCTTAGGAGCTTGCTCTTTAACAGCTTTGCCGCCAGCTTCGACCAAGTCTTTGGCTTCTTTCAGGCCTAGACCGGTGATGCCACGAACTTCTTTGATCACGTTGATCTTGTTCGGGCCAGCTTCGAGAAGAATGACGTCGAATTCGGTCTTCTCTTCAGCAGCTTCACCAGCACCAGCAGCTGGGCCAGCCATCATCACAGCGCCGCCAGCAGCGGGCTCGATGCCATACTCATCCTTCAGGATGGTTTTCAGTTCCTGAGCTTCGAGCAGCGTCAGGTTCACGATTTGCTCTGCGAGAGCTTTCAGATCAGCCATTTGGGTATCCATTCATTCAGTCAGGTGTGATGATCCACAAGGGGCGTCATGCCCCTATGCGGTCCTTCAATTGCTCAAGCGGCTTCCCGCTCCTCCAAGGTGGAGAGGATGCCAGCGATGTTCGAAGCAGGCGCGCCAATGGCCCCAGCGATGTTCGAAGCAGGTGCACCGATGCAGCCAACGATCGAAGCAATAAGCTCCTCGCGCGACGGCATTTGTGCCACAGCTTTAACACCATCCGGCGTCAGTGCCGTCTCGCCCATAGCGCCGCCAAGAATTTCCAACTTTTTGTTGGCCTTGGCATAGCTGTCGATCACCTTCGCCGCAGCGACGGGATCTTCGGAATAAGCGAGTACGGTCATGCCCGTCAGAAGGCCTGCAATGCTTGCGCATGGCTTTCCCTCAAGGGCGATCTTGGCGAGCTTGTTCTTGGCAACGCGTACAGACCCACCAGCGGCACTCATTTGTGCGCGCAGGTCCTGCATCTCAGCAACCGTCATGCCGGCGTAGTGTGAAACCACAACTACACCAGAGCTTTCAAAGATCTGGCCGAGTTCGTCGACCAAATTTTCTTTTTGTGCTCTATCCACAGGTTTGCTCCAAGTTTGGGGGTTTCCCCCCGGCTCAATTGTGCCCCGGTGAACCGGGACGTTCGGGTCCGAAAGGAGCCGAGGCCAATACCGCCCGAGGAATACTCCCCGACCAAATTTGTCTCGTTTCCCATCTCAGGCAGGACATTAAGTCATCGGGTCGAAACCTTCAGACACCCACCGTCTCGGACAGAACGAGGCGTTGCCGCCCCGCCAACCCAATCCCGAAGGACGGGGTGTTCAAACAGGGTGCGCGTTACCACGCACCCCGATACTCAGTTGCCGGTTGCCGACTCGAGGTCGAGGCTGACGCCTGGGCCCATGGTCGAGGACAGCGACACTTTTTTCATATAGGTGCCTTTGGCGCCCGTAGGTCTGGCTTTGGCGACCGCGTCGATGATGGCGCGGATGTTTTGGGCCAGTGCCTCAGCGGTGAACGAGGCTTTGCCGACGCCTGCGTGGATCACGCCGGCTTTCTCGACTTTAAACTGAACCTCGCCGCCTTTGGCGTTTGCCACGGCAGTCGTGACATCCATCGTTACCGTACCGACTTTAGGGTTCGGCATCAGGTTACGTGGGCCAAGGATCTTACCAAGACGACCAACGATCGGCATCATGTCCGGGGTTGCAATGCAACGATCAAAGTCGATCTTGCCGCCCTGGATTGCCTGCATCAGGTCTTCGTCGCCAACGATGTCAGCACCAGCAGCGCGGGCTTCATCAGCCTTTGGACCGCGAGCAAACACAGCAACACGAACCGTTTTACCGGTGCCGTTCGGCAGCGACACAACACCACGGACCATTTGGTCAGCGTGACGCGGGTCAACGCCCAGGTTGATCGCGACTTCGACGGTCTCGTCGAATTTCGCAACAGCTGAGCCTTTAACCAAGGTTACGGCATCTTCGACGCTCAGGTTTGCTTTATCAGCAAAGGCTTCGCGGGCAGCGCGGGTGCGTTTTCCAAGCTTTGCCATGATTTACCCCTTAACCTCGATGCCACACGACCGCGCCGAGCCGACGATGATCTGCATCGCGCCCTCGATGTCGATGGCGTTCAGATCTTTCATCTTCGCTTCAGCGATCTGGCGAACCTGTGCCACGGTCACCGACCCTGCGGTCTCACGACCTGGGGTGACGGAACCCTTGGCGCGGTTGCGCTTGCCGACGGGCTTCAGGCCAGCCGCTTTCTTCAGATACCACGACGCAGGTGGGGTCTTCAGATCCATGCTGAAAGACTTGTCCTGGTAGTAGGTGATCACGACAGGAACCGGTGCGCCCGGCTCCATGTCTGCCGACTTCGCGTTGAAGTCTTTGCAGAACTGCATGATGTTGATGCCGCGCTGACCCAAAGCCGGGCCGACGGGTGGCGAAGGATTGGCTTGCCCTGCCTTCACTTGCAGCTTCAGCTGCCCAATAACTTTCTTGGCCATGTGGCCGCTCCTTTTCGTCAGTGCCCGTCGGTCAGACCGCTAGGGCATGCTTAGTGGTTCGGCTCGCCGCCCGGTTTCCCGACCGTCTCCCCTCCCACGCGGTCACTCAGGATGTAACTTTCACAACCTGAGTGAATTCCAATTCAACCGGCGTCGGACGGCCAAAGATCGAGACCATCACCTTCAGGCGACCATTCTCATCATCAACTTCCTCAACCATGCCCGAAAAGCCATCGAACGGCCCATCAGACACTTTGACATTCTCGCCCGTCTCAAAGCGGATCAGGTTGCGCGGTGCTTCCTGACCTTCTTCAACGCGGTTGAGGATCAGATTGACCTCATCATCGCGCATCGGGCTAGGCTTGCCCGCTTGACCCAAGAACCCGGTGACGCGGTTGATCGAGCTGACCAAATGCTGCGTGCGTGGGTTCATTTCCATGCGCACAAGCACATAGCCCGGCATGAAGCGACGCTCAGAGGTGACCTTCTTGCCACGACGCACTTCGATGACCTCTTCGGTCGGCACCAGAACTTCGTCGATCTCATCCTCAAGCCCGGCTTCCGCAGTAGCGGTACGGATCGCCTCGGCGACCTTTTTTTCGAAATTCGAAAGTACGCTTACCGAGTACCAGCGCATGGCCATACGTTTCACCTATTGTCAGCAGCTTGGGCCGCCGTAAATTTCCGTTTGCGGTCAAGCCCTTAGCGGGTTTTTAACCGAAGTTTACCGACAGACAAAAAATGTGCGCACCGAATCGGTGCGCGCCATACTGTCGGGTGTTCGTGCTGCCTTTATCGCCGTCTTCGCCGCAATTCAAGGGGTTGGTGCCACTTTCGCGCCACCAATCCGCTTAGCCAACGAAGTCCAGCACAGCCCCAAGCCCCGAACGGATCAGGAAATCAACAAGGAAGAAAAACACGGCGGTGAGGGTGGTCAACACCAAAACCATTACAGTGCTGACACCAACTTCGCGGCGCGAAGGCCACGTCACTTTGGCGGTTTCCGAACGGACCTGTTGAATAAAGGTCAGCGGATTGGTCCTGGCCATGGGGCACCTCTGGGCGAATTATCGAGCCGCATATCATGATGCAGCGGTTGGCGGTCAGATACGCCTGCCATAGTCAGAGTTCAACCCTACGGCCTCAGACTGGGCACGAAGCCGCCAATGTTGGCGTTTGTGCAACACCTATGGGGCGAATTGATCAGGCTCATGCGTGGCAATCGACCACTCGCCAGCACCGATGCTTAAGCGTTGCTGATCAGTCGTGCGCGGAATCCGGGTTTGGCTTGGCTTTTTTGCCTTTTTTCAGCGCTTCAAAGCCAATGATCACATCCAGCAACTCGGTGGTGATTTCGGATTGCCGCATGGCGCGGGTCTCGGATTTCAGAGCCTCAAGTTGATCATCCACCGATTGTTCGGCCTGCTGCATGAGCGCAAGACGGGCCGCGTTTTCGGTGACCAGAGCCTCGGAGGCGGCGCGAAACAGGCTGGCAAACAAATGCCCTCGGATCAGAGACACGAACAAATCCGCCGCTGGCATCGAAAAATATGGCAAGCTGCGCGAGACCCAAGGCTTTGCGCGAAGATCCGCGACAAGTGCTGGGTCAAGCGGCAGCAAAGGCACGATTTGCGCGGCCTGCGAGCCGCCATCAACACGTGCGAAATACGCCAAGGACACCGATATTTCATGCGGCAGGCTATCGCGCCGCGCGTGATCAAGCTGTTGCGTCAAGAGGTTCGCAAGCCGCCCTATCCCGTCAACGGATGCCGGCGGGAAGAACGTCTTTTCAACGTCCAACCCCTGATCCGCAAGCGCATCGGCCATCTGCGCGCCGACACACAGGACCGTCGCGGGCGTGTCCGCTTTGGCTGCATCCAGATGTTGCCTGACATATGCAGACAGCGCCTCGTTATAATTCCCGCACAACCCATGATCCGAGCCGAACACGACTACCACGCGCGCAGCACCATCACCTGTCGCGGCGGTAATCGGACCCGACTGCGACAAGAAGGCATGCAGCCCCTTGAGAACCGTGTCGTGGTAGGCGTCGATGGCGCGGGCCGCTTGTTCGTAGGGGGCCGCGTTGATGACCGACAGCGTCTTCATGGTGTGCACCACGCTGCGAATGCCCTGCATGCTGGTGGTGCGCCGGGCCATCGCTTCAAGGTTTTGCGACATCGCGCCCATCCAATGCTTTGCGTGCTTGAAGCCCAAGCGCTGCGAGCCGCGCGCGTGCCTCCTCGTCAAAAGACACGTTCGCGGTGATTTGCCGGGCCATATCGCCCAAATCACGGGCGGCGGCGGCCCTGATGGTGGTCATAAGCTGGACGGTTTCGGCCTCGCTCAAATCGTCGAAATACCCGTCCATGGCGGAGACCAGAACCGCCAGTTGTTCGACGGCGGGGATCGGATCACGCTCGGCTTGGCGCAGGGATGCACGAACCGCCGCCCCTCGGGTCAGCCGGGCGCGCGTCGCACTGTCCAGCCGCGTGCCGAAACGGGCGAAGTCTTCCAGTTCTTCGAATTGCGACAGGGTCACACGCAGATTGCCGGCCACCGAACGAAAGGCCTTGCTTTGTGCTTTGCCGCCCACGCGGCTGACCGACACGCCCAGATCGACCGCCGGAAACTGGTTTTTGCGCACCAGACGCGGCGACAAATAGATCTGCCCATCGGTGATCGAAATGAGGTTGGTGGGGATGTAGGCCGACAGGTTTTCAGCCTGCGTTTCGACCACCGGCAACACGGTGATCGACCCGCCGCCGACGCTCTGCGCGAACTGGCCTGCGCGTTCGAGCAACCGGGCGTGGATGTAGAAGATGTCACCGGGAAAGGCCTCGCGCCCCGGAGGGCGACGCAGCAGCAGCGACAACTCGCGGTAGGAGCGCGCGTGATGCGTCAAATCATCCAGCACCACCAGCACATCGCGGCCCTGCCCGGCGAAATACTCGGCCATGGTCAGGGCGGCATAGGGCGCGACATAGGCCAGACCGGCGGCGCCATCATCCCCGGCGGCCATGATGATCGTGCGCGCCATCATGCCCCCGTCGCGAACCGCGCCGATCACCATGGCGACCGCATCGCCGCGCTGCCCGATGGCGCAATAGATGCAGACCACCTCGGTATGTCGTTGGTTCAGGATTGCATCCACCGCCACCGATGTCTTGCCGGTTTGCCGATCCCCGATCACCAGTTGCCGCTGGCCAAGACCAATCGGCACGACCGCGTCAATCGCCTTGATCCCCGTCGCCAAAGGCCGCGTGATGGCCCGCCGATCAAGGATCTTCGGGGCCTCGGCCTCGACCGGGCGCGTGGTCTCGGATTTGATCGCGCCCTTGCCGTCTTGCGGATCACCAAGCGCATCCACGACCCGGCCCAACAGCGCGTTGCCGACCTTGGCGCTGACAACCTTATGGGTGCGCATGACGCTTTCGCCAACGCCGACACTGTTCGACGGGCCAAGCAAAACGACGCCCAGCCGCCCCGGCTCCAGGTCAAGCACGATCCCCTGAACGCCGCTTTCAAAGCGCAACAGCTCGTCTGACAAAGCGCGCTCCAGGCCGGTGACGATGGCGATCCCATCGGCCACCTCGGCGACCTGGCCCACTTCGCTGAGGCGCGGCCCGGGTGTCGCAGTGTCAAGCAACGCTTTCAGCAGCGCCTGAGGGTCGGAGCCGAATTTGGTGGCGTCATCGCTCACGGGTTTGAGCCCTCGGCGGTCTGGGTTTTCAGGTCGGCGCCACTGGCCAATTGTTCGGTGATCAGCGCCTCCAACCCATCGATATAGGACTCAACGGTCCACGACAGATGCGCGCCGCCAATACGCAACGCCAATCCGGGCGATTGATCGGGATCGGTGCGAAAATCGACCTTCACCTGTGGGAACAAGGCCCTGAGTTCCGCAGTCAGACCATCCTGCGCTGGCGCTGACAACGGCTGGTGGCTGGTCACCACCGCGAGTTTCGCCTGACCGGCAGCCCGGTTCAGATCCTCGGCCATCGGCTTGATTTTCGACACCAGATGCTGCGCCATACGGGCCTCGAGCGTTTCGTCTGCCAAATCCGTCAGAGCCTTGCGGGTCAGCGACAGCAGCGCTTCCGCCCCCGCGCGGTGCATGCGTTGCGTGTAGTGTCGCGCCTCGTCATCCAGATGCGCCTGCCAACTGGCGTGTTCGCGCTCCATCCTCTGGCGGGCTTCGGCCAGCATCACGTCGCGCTGTTCCTCGGCCTTTTTGCGCACGGTTTGCGTCAGGTCGGACTGCGCCACATGAAGAGCACGCAGCTCATCATTATAGGCAACCTCGGTCGCGGCGGCCTTGTCTTTGGCGTGCTGGGCCTCTTCCATCCGGGCGGTGATCTGAGCCTCGCGGGCGTCGATCCCATCCAGAATCGGACGGTACAAGAACCGCTTCAACAGCCAGACCAGCACCAGAAAATTGGCGATCTGGGCGGCGACGGTGATCCAGTCGATCGACATTGCTCAGTTCCCTGCGGCCTGCGCGGCTTCCAGCGCGGCCGTCCAGAACGGGTTCGCAAAGAGCAAAATCATGGCGACGACAAAGCAGTAGATCGCCGTCGATTCGATCATCGCAAGGCTGACGAACAAGGTCCGCGAAATCGTCGGCGCGGCGTCGGGCTGCTGCGCAATCGCCGAAAGCGCGGTTGACGCGGTGCGCCCCTCACCCAAAGCGGGGCCGATGGCACCAAAGGACACGGTGAACCCCGCTGTGAAGATGGATATGGCGGCGATGATGGCAAGATCAGTCATGGAGTGTCCTTTTCAGGCTGGGTCTGGGATGGCGACGCGGTGGCACTAGAAATGTAAACCGTCGCCAAAATCGCGAAGATGTAGGCTTGGATCATGCCGGTCAAAAGACCGAGGACATCCATCACCACGGGAAAGAAAAACGGCGCGACGCTGAGCAAGATCGCGGCAATCACGCCGCCGCTCATGATGTTGCCGTAAAGGCGGATCGCAAGGGAAACCCCGCGCGACACCTCTGAGACGATATTGAACGGCAACATGATGAACGAGGGCTCAAGATAGGTTTTGAGGTATCCTGCCAACCCCCGGCTGTTCACGCCAAACAGCGGCACCGCGATCAACACCGACAGTGCCAGCGCGGTGGTGGTCGACAAAGACGATGTCGGCGGCGAGAACCCCGGCACGACCAGCAACAGGTTGGATGTCGCGACAAACAAGAACAACGTGCCGACGTAGTACAGCAGGTGCCGCGTCGGCCCTTGCGCGATTTCCTCAATCTGCGTCTGGATACCCAGAACGATCACTTCCAGCGTTGTGCGCCAGCGGTTGGGCGGCACCTCGGGGCGCAGGTTTCGGGTGATCAGCCATGACACGATGGTCAGCAGCGCCATCACGACCCAAGTGTAGAAAATGGTCGCGTTTATCGGCAGGCCCCAAGCCTGAAACATGGTGATCTGATCGGGCGACAGGTTCATGGCGCCCCCGTATCCGTCACACGCTTATCCGTCACAGTTGCATCCGGCAAACCCGCGCGGGCCAGCACCGTGGCGACGCGGCGCGCGGCAAAGAATGCCCCTGCATAGCCCAGAGCGGCCCAAGGCCCCCCTTGCGTCACCACAAGCCACGCCACGCCAAGAAATACCGCAATGCGCAACGCCGCACTCAGGGCCAGCACTCCGACGGTGTTCTTGCTGCGCAGCGCAATGCGCATCCCATACGCCAATCCGGCGAAAAACGCGGCCCCCGTCACAAGGCCAACCGCCGCGCCCATGCCCATTGCGGACCAATCAATGCTTATCATCTGTCGTCGCTTTCCTTGTTGATCCACCGCGCCGCGATGACCGCGCCCAACACTACACCACCAAGGATCAGCGCGAGGGTCCACGAAAATCCTTGCGGTGCGACCCTGTCCAGCCAATGCCCCAGAAACGCGCCGCCGACGGTTGGGACAACGATGGACCATCCGATCATTCCAAAGGTGCCCAGCCCGCGCAATGGGCTTGGCCCCGGATGATCGCGTGTCGATTTCATACGCTTTGCGTGTTGGGCGATATCGTCCGAGGGTTTGTCAGGTCTTTGGGTCATGCTTGCGGCCTGTGCAATTCAGCGAACCGCCGCACCATATCTGCCTCGAGCCGCGACAGTGCCGAGCGCGCTTGGCGTTCGTCTTCATCCATCTGGACAAAGCTGGCTTTGACGGTTTCTTGCAGGCTTTCCAGATCATCGCCGCGCACCCCGCGCAGGGTGGCGATGTGAACCTCGTGCCCCTTCTTGACCAACAGCCCCTCATCCAGACCAAAGATTTCCTCGGATCCATCGGCCAGTTGCAGGGTCAGAACCGAGGCCACAAGCGCCGTGACAAAATCAATATGATTGGGCCAGATCCCAAACGACCCGTTCGGGGCCATGCCGGTCAAGCGCGTC
>Ga0102814_10001930_pt1 | contig 14288 bp, 30 predicted proteins | sample ColrivemetaGS741_FD_79112 | JGI IMG/M metagenome (GOLD analysis project Ga0102814, IMG submission 79112) | Estuarine microbial communities from the Columbia River estuary - Flood tide ETM metaG S.741 | ecosystem: Environmental > Aquatic > Marine > Intertidal zone > Estuary | place: USA... | reverse complement strand
TCTAGATATACTAGATGGAGCTGATGGGAATATTGAAGAAGCTTGGGAGGTATATTGTGATGAAAGGGGTATATCCCACGAAATGGATTATAACCCATTTAAAAACTAATAAATGGAGGACTTAAAAGAAATTTTAGAAACTAAATTAATCAACTATCTTGGGTTATACGGTGTTGCTAGAGAACTTAACCAAATAGATAATTGCAAATATTACACTAAATGTATCGATAAGTTAGAAGATATGTTAAATATTTTAAATAAATAATCATGAATATTATTGATGAAGTATATCACGATTTGAAAAATACGTTATTAAAAAGAAGTTTTAATCCCCCTAGGGATAAATTTGAACTATATAAAGATATACTAATAGGGTTATATAAACATCCACCAGAAGAGTCTGAAATTATTAATTATAAACTTAGAAAAAATGGCAACAAACGAAAATAAAAAACTGATTTATAAACAAAATTTAAAACAAACGAATTATGAAAATAAACGATACAATACAAATATATCATATCAATGACCATTTTGACACATTGGTTTGTCTGGGATCAACAGGAAATCAACATTTGGTAGCTAAAAAAACTGAAATAGTTAATAACAAAGAGGAATCGATATTTTGGGCAGGGGATTTCGGAGTGAAATCATTCTTCGCTATAAATAAAAAACATAACTTTATTCAAATTGATGGTGATAATTGGAAATTAGATATTGAACCAATTGAAAAGGGGGATTTAGAATAAAAAATTATGAAAACGGAAGAGATAATCATACGACTACAAGGGATATTAATTAGAAATAACGAAAGGGATGTTAATAAATTAATACCTGAAGATATTAAACAAATTAAAACTATTATTAATGAACTAAATAAAACAATATAATGATAGAAAATATTATATGCACAATAATAGGTGGGATAATCTTATTAATATTTATTATGTTATTACATATTGAATATATAAGATTTCAATTAATTAGGTTATATGTTATAAGGGAATTTTCTTTAAAATGGATAGAAGAAAAACAATTAGAAAGACTACAAAAACACCCCATCAATGTGATATTTGAACCATGTCTAAAAAATTGGTATGGATTAAAATACCCAAAAGAATCAGATTATGAGTGATGATGAATTAAATAAAATCATTCTAGATACAATACAACTATGCACAGGTCTAACCTACGGTAGTAAACAATCATTAGAATATATGAATAAAATAAAAGAAAAAAATGGGAAAAGTATTTAAAAAAAGTGATTATTATAAGAATGTCTCAATTATATATGGAATTGTTGCTATCATCCTATGGGTGTTGTTCTACTTTGATGAAATTAAAGGTATAGAATATCCAATAGTGTTTAATATACTACAATTTATATTCGGGGGGTTACATTTCTATTATAAAAAAAGAGAACCTACACTATAAAATGGAAAAAAAAGTAACAAACAATGACTAAATTTACACCAAGTAAAAACCAAAAAGATATATTTAATTTTATTAAAAAGGATACAAAAAACGCTGTTATATCTGCCGTGGCTGGGAGTGGAAAAACCACAACCCTCGTTCAAGCTCTTGAACTGATGCCTAAAAATAAAACAGTTATATTCATGGCGTTTAATAAAAGTATTGTAAATGAATTGGTAAATAGAATACCGAAAAGAGATAACATCCTAATTAAAACTGTTCACTCTCTTGGATATTCCATGTTAACGTTAAATTTAGATGGGGTACCAGAAATTAATAATATTAAATATCGCAAAATGTTAAGGGATATATTATATTCTTATAACAAAAAAACAACTGAACCAATTAAACAATACGGATTCAAAAATCCAAAGTTTGCCATGAAAATAATTGATATCGTTGAATCAATTGAAGATTTAAATGAAGATGTTTTTGTGTCTGATGTGTTGGCACTATGTAATCTTGGTAGACTACATTTGGTTGATTTGGAAAATAAATCTTCAGGTGTGTTAGAAATACGTAAACTAGCAAGTATTCATTCTGTGAGTAATTTTAATGGTGAGGATGAAGTAGCTTGGTACCTTATAAAACTTGGTATCGGTTACATGAATGTCGTTGATTATACCGATATGATTTGTCTACCACTAATATATGATTTACCAACGCCAACATATGATTTTGTGTTTATCGATGAATGTCAAGACTTAAATACTTGTCAGAGATTAATAATGATGAAATCAATAAAACCCAACACAGGTAGATTCATCGCGGTGGGTGATCCAAAACAAGCAATCTATGCATTTGCAGGTGCTGATAGTGAGTCGTTTCATAAACTAATTACTATACCCAATACAATAGAACTACCTCTATCAACAACATATAGGTGTTCAAAACAAATTGTGGATATGGTTAAACATATCAACCCATTAATTAAACACCAACCAAAAAATACTAAAGGTGAAATAGTTAATAATGTTTCATATAAAGAAATTAAAGACGGGGATATGGTGTTATGTAGAAATACATTCCCAATCGTTGCACTATGTGTTAAATTACTGGGGGAAGGTAAAAGAGCATACGTCATTGGTTCAGATATCGGACTATCACTGAAAACAATGATTGTTGGTTGTCAAAGGAAAACCGAGGAATATAATATGATAAATGTATTATCAAGATTATATCATGAGAAAGATAAAATGGTTAAAAAAAATATGGAAACCCTACTGATGTCCGAAAATGAAGCAAAGGTAGACCCAAAAGTTATTCTATATAATGAAAAGATTATGGTTATTGAAACATTAACCAAAAATGAAACCGATCCTGACGTTGTTATAGAAAAAATTATTAAACTATTTTCTGATTCACAAAAAGTTGGTATATGTTTGAGTAATATACATAAATCAAAAGGACTGGAATCTGATAGGGTATTCATTGTACATAGAGAATTAATGCCGTCCAAATACGCACAACTCGACTGGGAACTTGAACAAGAACGTAACCTAAAATACGTTGCATATACAAGAGCAAAAACAAAACTATTATTTGTTAATGACTTCGACGCTTTTGAACAACACGATTCAAAACGAGATGTGGTTACAATTCCAAATGATAGTGAACACGTCGGGGGTGTTAGTGATAAATTGAAACTGAAATTGAAAATCCTGAATCGTAAAGAATTTACAGGTCCATTCGGTGAATCAGTTGTTTATGAAATGGTTGATGATAATGGTAACCTATTCAGTAAATTCGGGGAAATAAACGAAGATTACCTAATTAATGGTGATAAAGTAGATGAAAATGCTGATGTTGAATTTTACGGGGTTATTAAAGAACATACCGAATTTCGTGGTAATAAAATTACAAGACTAGGGAGAATAATGAAAAAATTAAAAAAATAAATAATTTACAGATGAAAAAAATACAAACAACATTAATATCTGCGTTCCCAGGAACCGGAAAATCATTCTTTCATAATAAAGGTACATCATCAATTGATAGTGATAGTAGCACATTCGATAAATCTGGGTTCCCCGATAATTACATGAAACATATTAAAAGAAATATCGGAGAGGTGGATACAATATTAATTAGTTCACATGATACCGTAAGAGATGCATTAGTACATAATTGTTTATACTTTACATTAATCTATCCTGATATAACCCTGAAACAAGAATACATCAACAGATATAAAGAACGAGGGAGTAATGATAATTTCATTAAACTAATAGATGAAAATTGGGTGAAATGGATAACAGAACTACAAAATCAAAAAAATTGTAAACATATTGTACTGAAAAGTAATCAATTTATAAATGATGTAATATAAATAGACATACGATGAAAAAATTATACAACATAAAACAAATTGTTCGTGTGTCCATACATGATAAAGAAGAAAGTGAATATTTTAAATACCATCCACTCCGAAAATACTGGTGGAGACCAAATAAACCGGAAGGTTGGTATCGTGATGATTTTGGTTTAATATCCGATTCATGGTCATTAATAACTGAAGATAAAATTGATAATAATCTTTTAGTAATTGATAAGGTATGTTACGTTAAACCATATGTAAGAATTACATTTAGTAATGGTGATTCTAAATCTATCGATTTTAATACCATTGAAAATTGTAAGACTTATATGTACAAATTGGAACTTAAATCAAATAAAGAATTAATTGATCTTAATCACCTATAATCAATGGAATGGAACCGCATCATAGAAAATGACTATAGCACATATCCTGACGAGGGGTATGAAGTCCTAATCGGTGACGATAATGGTAACTATGATGTGGCGTGGTTCCTTATGAGTGGTGAATACCTATGGATGAAAGATAATAGATTAATCGATGATACATATGAATATCAAGGAATCAATATAACTAAATGGTCATATATCACCAATATACAATATAAAGAAAAATGGGGGTATGATAAAAATATATCCTAATTAACGAATAATTCAAAATATATCCTAATTAACGAATAAATGATAATAGAACTATATAAAGATATCGACGAAGTAAAAAGGGACTTCGATAAATTATTCCCTAATGTTGTTGTATATTATTTAGAAGGTGAGGGTATATACACCTTGACAGTGTTTAGTAATGATGATGATATGGTTAAAAGAATTAATGGTGAGGTATTCCGATTTAAGGGAAACATAATGGATTTAAACTCCATAGGTATGCCATTTGATATGGATGGGACGATGTTTAATAATATTATATTTGGTAAAACAAATATTCCATATAACGAATAAATGATAACAGAATTTTTTAATAATAGTGATGAATTTCTAACGGAATTACATAGAAGATATATAAATATAGATGTTGGTCAACTCCTTTATCATATAAGTGGTAATGAACAAATATATGTGGTTTCAATTACTTCAGAAAATCAACAAGTTATAAATGATATATCTTTAGATGTCTTTAAAGGTAAATGTAAATTAATAAAAATACACAGAAGTGGAGAAATTCATCATAGTGTTTCAGGACGGGTTAAACTAAAACCAATTGACCTTACCCTAACAGAAGAATATTTTAAAGAACAATTGGAAATTAATCAACCACTGACCAATGAACAAGTATTAAAAATGAAAGTTAAAACGTATCATAATGGAACCCCAATTAAACCTGGGGATATTATGTTATATATATTAATCCATGATACAACTGTAAATGATAATTTAGGACAAACATCCCTTGCATTAAATATAATTAGTAAAGAACATATAGGGTTATATGATATTGATACAAATTTTGGAACCCATGCACGTAGATCACCAATAGCTAAATTAAAATGAGAATAGAACTATATAAAGATATCGATAAATTAATATCAGACTTTAATGAAAAATACCCAAATATCGTATGCGGAATATCAAACTACTTTAACGGGGAACGTAACATTAAAGAATTTATTGTACTTATAACAGATGAAAAACTAATCACCAAAATAAATGGGGAAGTGTTCCAATTTAAAGGTAATGTAATGAAAACCCCATTCACCGAGGGAAATTATCTAATAATAAAAGAATTACCATGTTAATAGAACTATATAAAGATCCAGAGGAACTGATAAATGACTTTGAAAGTAATTACCCAAATGTTAACTACCTTTTAATACCACTAAATAATATACATTATTATCTATTCGTATATTCAAATGATTTAAACCTATTGAATACTATAAATGGGGAAGTGTTCAGATTTCAAGGTATTATACTTACAGAATCAAGACCAATGGTTTGGGGGTACAATGATGATGACCAAATCATATATAAATCCTCATTACATATGAAAACAAATATTAAATGTGATGATAGAGGTGTGATTTGCCCCTAATTAATAATAAAAACCATATGATAATAGACCTATATAAAGATAAAGAAGATATAATTACCGAGTTTAAAATACTCTTTCCCGACGTGGGGTATAAAATGTATAACCATATCGATGGGGTATATATATTTCTTGTATTCTCAAATGATATGAAAATAATTAATAAGGTTAATGCAGAAATGTTTCATTTTAAAGGATTGATTCATGATATGACCATTAACCCAATTCAATTTCGTTTTAGAAGAGAAACCCTCACCTCTAATTATATCATATCCTATAAGACTAATATTAAAATTAATAAAGATATTAAATGGGGTTACTATTTTATACCTGAAACATTAGATATATATCCATATACTGAATACTAATTTCTTCCTATCACTTCAGGGGGTTATGATAAACTTCATTAATAAATCATAAACTTAATATATTTATTGTAATATACTAAACAATATGAAAATAATCATAACAAAACCTCAACTAAAACTAATCCAAGAATCATACGATTATAATGACCTACCACTCAAAACCTCTACAATACATCATCATAATGCAAGTAAGGTAGAATATGGGGGTCAGGACAGTTATCAAACATATAAAAAATATGAACCAAAATCGGAGGATGAAATCAAAATAAATAAGGTAAGAACTAAATTAATTGGTATATACGATACATGTTTTGACAAAATCCGTCGTTTAAATATTAAAATAGCCAATAATAAACATAACCCATCTAAAGAGTATGATGATATAATCAGAGAAAAAACAAGAGTGGAAAATACAGTACAAGATATTAAAGAAATATTACGTAACAAAGAATCTCTTCTATCTATGTATGATAAATTTAAAAATCTACCTGAAACAGAACACACACCAATAAGAGACGTTTATGCACCATTATCAGATTATGAAAGTGTTAGAAACCAAACCGACAATGAGGAATATAAAACTAATCAAAAAAGAATAAGTAAAGAATTTAATAGTAGTGTAAAAAGATATGATGAATTGGTAGAAAAAAGAAAACGAGAAATATATAGTTTACATGATAGAAGGGAGTATTATGATAATGTATTAAAAAGGAGTTGGCATAGTAAAGGTGAGTATGAAAGTGCTGAAAGAATGATTAAACACTATAATGACAAAATAATTGAACAAATAGAAAAAATAAAAAAATATGATGAGAAGTTTGGTAAACAATCAAATCTTGATTATTATTACTATTTATTAGAACCAAAGAGAAGATAATTAATTCCACTTAAAACCCCTATCACTTCAGGGGTTTTTTTTATGACATCTTTTAAGACGTTCTAACCACTTTTCTATACTAATTCCCACAACTTAACCTAACATAACAGAACGAGGTAGAAATGTCGTCCTAAACCCCCCAGAACCATATCACAACTAACTCCATTTCAGGGGTTTTTTGTCGTAAATCCATTTTACTGTATTACACGGGAGAAGTATTACATGATCCCAGATAGAAATAACCTGGTCCGAAAAGGTGGGAAAAAGTGGGAGGAAGTGGAACATACCCCGGAATTGACCTCAGCCCGATTCGTGAAGCACATTTAAAAAAATATAAACTTTATACTATTATACCCCCGGGACGTGTTTTTCCTAACCCCCTGATAATGTGATACATAAGATTTAATTATACATGCGGTTTCGGGATTTTAGTATACCATTTATATGTTTATATGATGAGGTGTCATACAAGGGTATAACGGGGGATTTATTATACGGGACGGGGGTTGTCATACCTGGCCGGGTAATTTCCCGGCAGGGCATAAAAAAAACCTGACCCGGTTAGGTTAGGTTTTTTAAATAGTGCATGTATAATATTTTTTTATAGTCCTGTCATACAGGTGTTTAATATTTTTTCAGTTTCCCTTCCGGGACCTGCACGGATGGGTAATTTGGCAATCTCATATTCTGTGGTTCTCGGGAATGTACGAGGATGTTTTTTCTCGCCCCAATCAAGAATAACCTCATCCAAGAGGTCTTCCATAGAATAATAATAATCGTAATAGTGAGAGTCGGTTAATTTTAATGGTTCCTCAATATCTTCTTGTATTTCATGGAACCTTGAAGATGTTGATGATTGTCCTGTCATACCTACCGACCCGGATACCCAAAACCCGGATTCCCCGGTTTCAGTATTAACTCCCCACACCTTTGAAGTTTCTTGTATGACTTCAAGGGGTTGAACGGTTTCGTTAATCATCTCATGGAATGAAATTACTTTTGTATCCCCTAAGGTCATTTCCCGGGTATCTGCATCATCATCTAATAGGTTAAGGAATAGATGTGATGATGATCTATTATCTTCACTACATAATACCGTTACAAGGTTTGCTATTGATTCTCTTTTGGTAACAATAATCAACAGGTCAAGTCGGGTATCTTCTGAAGAGTATTTTAATTGACGAGCTGGTAATTCTAATAATAACGTATTGATAAGTTGGTTACATCTTACTCTGTATGACTCAACGTCATCATCGGTTGTACAATGATATGGACTGTAAAGTGGTTGACCATATTCCCCGTCCAGGATTATACATAATTGTTCATCATACCCAATTAATAAGAAAGAGTGATCCCACGGTTGATATGCGTTACTGAAAATTCTATTTTTCAATAAACTCAATCTATACTCGTTAGTCTCTGTCATACGTATAATGATATAATATTAATATTGTTACATCCAACCTGAAGTGAGAAAAGGGAACCCGTTAAGGTTCCCTTTTCATAAGATATTCCAGTGAGGTGGCACGGGAATAAAATAATGTGTTATAAACTATTATTTAGTACGAAGTAATTCGTTACGTAATTTAATAGCCTTTGCTTTACTTGTAAGATATTCATCATATCTTGTACCTCTAACACTTACACGGACGCGGTATTGTCTACCCACCTTGTAAATATTAGGACCAACCACAGTATATGTTCTGTCGACTGGTTTTCTCTTTGTTTTTGTTGCCATTTGTAATGGGTGTTTTAATTACTCTTTATTTATAGAACAAATATACGAATTAAAATTGGTAATAACAAATTATAATGGGAAATTTTCTCCTCAGGGATCTCCCGGAATCAAAACATTGTCCGGGTTAAGGTTCCTTGACTTGAGGATCCTGAGATGGTAAACATTGTCCGGGTTAAGGGATTTCAGGGACGGGACTCAGATGGGAAACATAGTCCGGGTTAGGGTTTGTTAAAATTATATCCTTAACCCGGACAATGTTTGTGGATTTTTCTCCGTGATCCATAATCTTTTTGTTTTAATTATTAATTTTTTCTTAACCCGGACAATGTTCCCGAATCCGTCTTCTCCTGAGTCCCGAGCATAAAAAAACCTCAACTGATATTGTTGAGGTTTTAAATTGTTATTCTTCGTCTTTTTGTTGTTCTTCAATCCATCTACGGAATCCTATTGAAACGTCTGATGAATTCCAAAAGTCAGGGTCGGCTGTGTCATTAATATCGTCAGCTATGAATTTGACAATTTGGTCATGGTTCGATGGTATATCACATCCGATATTACCCCACATAAAAATCATTTGAGCATCAACTTCTTTTATTATTTTTCTTATTGTCATACCTCGATGGTTTTAGTATTCTTAATTGATTTGAATAGGTGTTTAATTATTCCGATAGTCCAACCGTTCCCTATCATTTTTCTTCTACTTGTATCTGACACACCATCAACATCGGTATATCCACGTTGAAGTCCTTGTAATAATTCAGCTTCTTCTATTGTTAATACACGGTACTTACCATTTTTAAGTAATATCTGGCAGGTTCCGTAAGTATCTGAACCGAAAGAAGTAACTAATGTGTTCGCTAAGTTATTTTTTCTATTGGTTCTATAATAGGTGTATTTGGTTTCCCCTTTCTTTTTTCTGCCACGGACACCTGAACCTGTCACGGCATTAGGTATAACCATATCAAGTGTCATACACTGGTCTTCAGGGATTGTCACCCCAGGTAGGTTTGTCCAGTAGTATCGATCACGGTATTGTGGTATTACACGGGAGGAATTAATACGTAGAGGGTTGACACCTAAACCATTAGAAACTATATTTTCCCATTTCTTGGACATATGTACATTTTCTAATAAGAAGTAGGTTGGTTTATCACCACGGATTTCTTTTATTTCCGTATATATTCTAACATATTCCCAGTAGAGGTATGATTGACCGATGAATTTGAATCCCTGTTTTTTTAATTTTAGGTATTTCTTTAAAGTATCCACGGTAACTTGTGTTGTCGTTGTCATACCGTTGCGTTTCCCCATCATTGAAAAGGATTGACACGGTGAACCACCTATAACTAAATTGATATGGGAAAATTCAGAACCCAATAGATGTCTTACATCCCCGACATGGATAATATTTGGGTAATGATATTTAGCAACTAACATGGCTGCTTTATCAATTTCACTTGCGTAATAGTTCTCGATGACAAACCCGAGATCTCTAAGACTTACCTGTCCACATGACTTTCCATCGAACAGCGATAATACATTTAATTTTTCTTTCATAATTATTCTACCTCTAATAATGTGTTTATAATTGTGTTACGTTCTTTTCTTGTAATAGTATCAACCAGGTTTTCACCAACAGTTCCAACCCAACATAACATAATACCTCTCATTGAGTCTTGGTATGTTATTAATACTGTTTCACCTCTAAATGTTGTTGTTATTGTTTTCATTTTTATATTTCCATTTATTTGTTATAAATTTTTTATTTCTTTCAGTTCGTTTTAAAAGGATATTACAGAACGCAATTCTCATACTATCTGAAATGGATTGGGTTTTAATAATATTAATAATATGTGTTGTGGTTAAATCCTCAATTGGTTTAATAACTAAAGGTTCATCACCATTTATCCCATATGTTCCCCAAGTCATTCGTGGCATTATTCGTGATTTATTAATACTGTAAATTTACCTTCAAGTAAGTAATCCATGATAACTGATAGTTCCATGATACTAAGGTCGGATAATTCAAAATCACATTCATCTCCAATATGGTAGTCATTTCCGATACATTTTAAATCTTCATCAATACCTGTTAGTATTTTTTGAGTTGGGTCATCATAACCCTCTTCAACAAAACAGGATGTTTTATCATTGAATTCAATTGATTCAAGATTATGGTTCGTAATAAGAAAGTTTTGAATTTTCTCAACTAATTTTGCTTGGTATTGAGCTGCTAATGTAACGTATGACATAACTTTATTGTATTGATTGAACTAACTTCTTATTTGATTTGATTACCACATCCATCGCTTCAATTAATTTTGTGGTACATAGTTCCATGAACTTTCTGTTCTGGTATAGAGCGTTGAGGTCACTTCCCTCGAATTCAGTTTTCCCGATTAGGGCTCTGATATCTTTTCCTGAACTCCCCTTTCTAAAAAACGGGGCGATCGCGTATATGTAATTACCTCTTAGTATTGATAATTTAATACTAGGAATAGTTTCTTTACATCTCAATTGAATGATTAATTCCTCAAGTAAGGCCATATCATTAAGGGTCGATTTACTTTCATCAACTAAGCGACTATATAAATTAGTATACTTAGTTAAATCTCTTGATGGGTATTTTGGTCCTGAATTCAGGAATACGTCATACATTGATTTTTTATCTACTGTACCTGTGATCGTCAAGAAGACCCCACTGGTTAATTTACTTATATTTCCCATATTTTATTTATTTATTGTTTTAATTATTGTAATTACCATTACCCAGAATGATACTGTACCTAACACGATGAAGATAGCGACCATCCACATTAAAAAAAGTTTTTTCATGATATTAATTTTTTTTATAATTTATTAATTTATTAACAATATCACTAAGTTCATTATCACTCTCCAAGGTATTCCAATCAAAATTTTTAAGGTACCTCACATTTCTTTGTCTTATGTATCTTTTTTTTATTACATCACTTTCAAGGTAGTAGTGGGTTCTACTATAAGACATACCACCACCAACAGGTTTAATGTAATACTTATTATCGATTTTAAATTTATGTTCCCCAGCAATTGCTTGTGTTTTAGTTACACGGTCAATTACTAGTGGTCTTGACAACTGGTCTGACATGGCATACTCGGGATATATTACGTCCCCAACCTTTAGTTTTTTACTTTCTTTTAATTCTTCATTGATGACATCAATTCGGTGGGTCAACATAACGGTGGCTTCTTCCTCGGTTAAAGTAAAATTATCTTTTCTTAACTCCTCTGAGTAATCACTATCAACCTCATTGAATGGTAGTTTAAGATATCCAACCTGAACATCTTCAATTTCATGACATAGGTATCCATAATTTCTCTCCGAGTACTCTAACTTACCATTGTTCCTGATGTATCCATTATGGTACTCCAATGATTTATCTAATAATTTTTGTAGGTTTTTCATATGTTATGATTTTACTATACAAATGTAATACATTTATATATAACAGCCAAATAAATTATAAAAAAGTTTTATGATCTGTAAAATGATCTGATCGATCAGATCCTGATCCAGATGGTAAACATTGTCCGGGTTAAAACTACAGGTAAGATCAAAGGACCTGTTCAGGATAACATTATCCGGGGTAATACATCCTTAACCCGGACAATGTTTTATGGACGATCAGGGTCCCCTGATGGTAACTTTCGTGGGCATAAAAAAACCCACATTAAAGTGGGTTTATATTTTTATCGTTTAACAAACTATTAGTTTGTGTATGTTATATTATCTAAACTTCAATTGCTTGGTAAACACTAAATGTCCAACCGCAATTATCAAAATATGAAATCAATTCATTATCTACATGTCCATTTATTGGGATTGCGTACCCACCAATGGTACATATTTCATCCGAACCATCATATTCATGAATAGATTCAAACCCGTTTTTCCTTAATACTTCATGTTCATCTACATACCATAAAAATATAACAGAATTGGAAGGTAATTTCTTTAATTCCCCAACAGTTAATAATTTACCTTTTTTATAATTAGTTATTGGTTTAGGAAACATATTACTTAATATTTCTTTTTGTTTTTTTTCACCAACAACGGAATTTAACATTTTTTTAATTTCACTTTTCATACGTTATTATTTTAAATTACAAAACTCGACTCGGTTAGTTTGGTTCTCACTCGTTTATATTTTAATCCGACAATACAATCTTTAGGGTCACGGTATCTCATGTCATACTTATCACCATCAATAACTAAATGTCCTATAAAGACACTTGGTACGTTTCTAAAAACAACAGCAACTCGTACATCATTCTCTAACATTGTAATACACTCATCCATATTTTCACCACTAAACGAATACGTTAAATCATAGTTCGGGTATTTTTTTAATAACTTAACACGGTTTGCAATTTTAGTGTAGTCGTAAAATTGAACGTCAGGATATAATTGTAATAGGTTCTTTTTAGTTCCATTATCATTAATATAAAATAATTCAGGACTCAAGTCTGAAGTATTATTAATACGAACACTATAATTAAAACCTAATTTTTTGGCTTTAGCAATCATTGAATCTATTTCATCCATAACCCAACGAACAAAAAATTCACGGTTCTCATAAAATAGTTTTGTTTTTTTAATTCTTGCTTTATTAATACGACCCCCGTACCCATCCATCGTATTCATACCACTTTCATTTAAACAAAGTTTGGTACATTCTGAGGTTCTCCCCGCACAAACTTCATATCCGCTGGTTTTTGCAGGTGCCATGTATATTGTATACACAAGTTCATTGTATTTATACGCCTTGGCGTGTTTAGCGGACTCGTTCACGGTTCCAATACTGGTAATAGTCGTTTCTCTTCTGGCTTGGGCTTTGTTTAGGTATTTTAACATAATTTTATTTTTGGTGATTATTTAATTGTTATCCATCTTCTGGTTTTTAACAAGGTACTTTCCAGTTTAGATTTTTTTAATAGTTTAAGTAGGTCTTCTTTTTTTAGAAAATGTGTAACACCATCAACTGTATTAATAGTAATAAATTCATAATAAGTTGTAAGGTTAATGATATCATCATTTTTAAGTATAACTGTAGGGTTAGAATCGTTTTTATGTTTATCTAACCTTTCACAAAGTTCTGATAAACATACAGTTGCTCCCACAAAATCTTCAGTTTTAATTGATATACTACCCATGTGGTCACCAACTGAAAATCTGGTTCCACCCTCGTTAGGTTCAGTACAATACGCTTTAAAGTAATTTCCTTTTTTTAAGATTTTCATATCATTAGGTTTAAATTCTAAACAAAGATATAATAATAAAATGAATTATACAAATTTATTTTAAAAAGATTTTAACTGAAGATGATCTGCAGATCCTGATCCAGATGGTAAACATTGTCCGGGTTAAAAACTTAACAGCGGATCCTGATCCAGATGGTAAACATTGTCCGGGTTAGTCTTATCCCGGATAAT
>Ga0102814_10001929_pt1 | contig 14290 bp, 2 predicted proteins | sample ColrivemetaGS741_FD_79112 | JGI IMG/M metagenome (GOLD analysis project Ga0102814, IMG submission 79112) | Estuarine microbial communities from the Columbia River estuary - Flood tide ETM metaG S.741 | ecosystem: Environmental > Aquatic > Marine > Intertidal zone > Estuary | place: USA: Columbia... | reverse complement strand
TATTTTTTGTGTGGTTACATTGCTAGCCGCATGTGCACTGAATATTGGATCTGTCTCTGTGTAACTCGTTAAGTATCCCGCACTACTGTGGTCCCAGCTAGCACTGCTTGAACTAACTGTTGTGTATGTGCTGTCCCAGTTGGATATTTTGGTGTTGTCTGGTGTCCATTTGGTACCTATTGCTGTTGTTACAGTGGTTGAAAAATTTGCATCATCACCAAGCGCGGCAGCTAATTCGTTCAAGGTATCTAGTGCTGCAGGTGCACTGTCAACAAGACTAGAAACTTTATAGTCAACATACGCACTGGTAGCATAATTTTGTGTGCTGTGATCATCCCATCCATATGCTGTGTTCCAATCACCACTAGTTGCCAACACATAAGCATAAACACTATCCCACGTAGCACTTGTACCTACAACGCTCGCGTATGTGCTGTCCCAGTTGGATATTTTGGTGTTGTCTTTTGTCCATTTGGTGTCTATTGCTGTTGTTACAGTGGTTGAAAAATTTGCATCATCACCAAGTGCAGCCGCCAGTTCATTTAGTGTGTCGAGTGCAGCAGGTGCACCGTCAACAAGATTAGAAACTTTATAGTCAACATACGCACTGGTGGCGTAGTTTTGTGTGCTATGGTCATCCCATCCGTACGCTGTGTTCCAATTACCACTGTTTGCCGCGAGCAGTGTTTCAATATCAGATAAATCAAACAGATCTCTTAAGTCGCTACCTCCGCTCAATATAGTACCGGTGGTGCAAGTGATGTCACTACCGCTAAGTGCACCATTCACGTCAAGCACTAAGTGCTTGTTCGAGCCTACGGTCATGCCGTTTCTCACATTAAATTCTATATCTGCTGCCATAATTTAGGTTCCCTATCCCCTACATATATACTTATCATTAAAATTATTTTTTTCCAACAGTTTCATTACAATTATATAACTTTCATTGCGGTTCCGGTTATCATTATTTTGGTGTACTGTTTGACATTAATTTTCAGCAAATAATACCCATTAGAGATCACACAATCAACATTATTGATCGGATCAATACCAGTTGTAGCATTACCGTATACAGTACCTCCTATATTCACACCATCACACACATACTCAGCATTTATGGTTGATGTGCCGGTTGCATTTGTCGTGAGTATATAAAATTTTACAGATTGATAATCCGTTGTGAATGTTTGTTGTAATTTGTCGTTTGATGTATTTTGTAGATTTTCCTTTCTCCAGATGTTATCAACTTTATAAATTTGCTCTGTATTGCTGATAATCTTACGTTGTGTATGTTCACCGCTGATAGTTAAATCAACTGCTACAATATTACCACTTGCATTTATATCTCTAGTGTATATGGTTCTCCATCTCCGGCTCAAGCTACCCAAATCATATGTATTTGTCGGGTATGGTAATATATCTGAACCAACATCTGCGTGAAATATGATCTCATCTACTTGATCATCTCCGAGATTTATCTGACCAGCTTGACCCCCAAACCCGAAGTACGCATGACCATCAACAACAATACTACCCTTAATATACACATCTTGATCAATCATCACATCACTCAACAAATGTGTATTGCTAGTGACACTCAACTCACCTGTCAATGTTGTATCACCAACAACATTCAGTCCACTCACTGCACTCACACGTCCGGTAAATGTGCCATCACCACTAACACTTAAATTATTATCTACAAATATATCATTTGTGGCGCTAACGTCTTGTACGTACAGCTCACGCCACTGTTGTGTGCTTGTACCCAAATCAAACATTATATTATTGTCAGGTATTATATTACTATCTATATCAGCTCGAAACACAACGTTATCGGTATTAGTATCACCTACATATATGTTACCGTCGACACCAGCGCTCAAGTACGCATTGCCATCAACATACAAGTCACCACAGACACTCAGATCGTCGTGTAATGTTGTGAACTCTCTGACATCTAGCGTACCACTCAATGTGGTGTTACCACTGACTGTTGTGTTACTAGTTACAAATAAATTTGAATGCAACTGTGTGTCGAGATCTACATTTAGTGTATCATACACATATGTTGCATCATCAACATCTAGTGTACCACTCAACACCGTGTCACCACCAACTGTGGTGTGACCACTCACTATAAAATCCTCACCTATAGTACCGTTTGCGCTAACCAACAGATCGTTGTCAACGAATATGTCGTTTGAGGCGCTGATGTCTTGTACAAACAACTCACGCCATTGTTGCGTGCCTGTACCCAAGTCAAATGTTACGTTTCTATTAGGTGTCAATCCACTGTCAATATCTGCATGAAACACAACATTGTCAGTGTTTGTGTCACCAACATATATGTTACCATCCACACCGGCACTCAAGTATGCATTACCATCAACATACAAATCACCACACACACTAACATCATTATAAAACGTAGCAAACTCCTCAACATCTAATGTACCACTGAGCACCGTGTCGCCACCAACTGTTGTATGACCACTCACGTACATATCATCATGTAGTGTTGCGGTCCGTTTGACATCTAACGTATCATTTATGTTTGTAGCGTTATCAACATCCAGTGTGCCACTGAGCACCGTGTCGCCACCAACTGTTGTATGACCACTCACATGAAAATTAGTACCAATTGTACCATTAGCACTTACATGCAAATCATTGCCAACAAAAATATCACTACTTGCACTAATATCATGTACAAATAATTCACGCCACTGCTGTGCGATTGTTCCTAAATCAAATGTTGTGTCATGATTTGGTATAAAGTTGCTGCTCACACCCGCAACGAACACTATATTATCATCGCTCGTAGCACCCACATATACAACCTTAGGATACACTCCTTCAACAGCTAACCAAACATCACCATCCACCCGAAGGTTGCCCATCACGTGTGCATCGTTCTCGACATACATGGCCGCACTCAAATATGTGTGTCCATCAACACTCAAGCTACCTTCTAGGTCTGTGTTGCTAACAACATTTAACTCTCCAGATATACCTAAACTACCTGTCACAATATCACCAGAAACATTTACATATGTATTCCTGTTATATTCCGTGTCAATTGTGGCACTTTCAGTGTTTATCCAGCTATACATGCCGTCCCAACCAGGAGCAGATGAAGCAACTTGATCATGTGTGTTGTTCCATGCGTTGGTTGAAACAGGTGGTACACCTTGTGTGCTTATTAGATCATATAAATCTACACCGGCACTCAAGTATCTACCTCCAGAATTTAGCGTGAAATAATTCGCGGTTATTCTACCATCACTATCCAATACCTGGTGCCTACCAGTACCCACACTCAATCCATTTTTTATATTAAAATTATTATCTTCAACTGTCATTAGGTTCACTGTCCCCTAATATTATTTAGTCGCGCATACAGCTTAAAACACACACAAAAAAAAGACCGGTCAATTAAGACCGGCCTTTTTAAAGCATTGTTTGGTTATCGTTTAGTTGTAATAACCGGTACCGAACACTGTCACTGCAGCTCCTGCTGTACCGGATACTGTAATACCAACAGTATTGTTTGATGCAGCGATGTCAATGTCAACAATTTGTGCTGTTCCTACATCAACCTGACCATATGCTGTACCATCTAATTCTCCATTTTCCTTCTGGGCTACCAACAATTCAATAACTGACTTGCCGTCGGATCCATCGTCAACCGATATGATGAACTTGGCTGCGTTCAGGTTTGCTACTGGTAATGTGTCTGTGTAACTTGCAGCCTCACCTGATGCGACTGCTGCTCCAACATACACATAATCCACACTGCTTGCTGTTGTACCGGCACCACTGAGTGTCACTGTGTTGTTGATGGTGGTTGCACCGTCAATCTCAACTGTTCCACTGATTGTGTTTGCACTACCTGTGGATGTGATATCACCACTGACAGTCAATGTGTTCAATGTGGTGTTACCATCTACATCCAACGCTCCATCAATGTCAACACCTTTGGCACTAAGTGTACCGCTGGTGACAACATCACCGGAGGCTTGTGTTATTTTAAGTTTTTCTACTTCTGCATCTGTACTGATTACAAAATCACCACTGAGACTTGTTGTTCCGTTGATGTCTACATTACCATTTGTAAAGAGATTACCGGTGTCTTTCTGTACTGTGAATTGATCAATTCCAATCGCCAACTGCGTGCCATTGAATGTCAAGTTAGCATCATCCACAATTGCGGAACCTGCTCCTGCAAGAACAATTCTGGTGTCAGTAAGATCTTCTATAATCGCGCTAGCGAGTGTAGATTCACCATCAACATGTAAGGTGGTTCCAGCACTAACAGCACTACCAAATGTAGCAACACCAGAGACGTTCAAAGTTTGACTCAGTAATGTGGTTCCACTTACTTCAAGATTTGTGTTTAAATCTGTTAATGTACCATCAACTTGCAAACTACCACCGAGTTTTGTTTGTTTGTTACCAACAACAGTCAATGTGTCGTTCAGTATAGTTGTGCCTTGAATCTCAAGAAAACTAGATGCACTTAAACCACCAGTGACGTTTACTGATTTGTTGAAATCAAATTTTGAATTGGTAGCATCATATAATATAGTAGCAGTGTTTGAACTTCCGAGATCGATAACAATACCAGCACCATCACCATTCGCGTCCTCTATCGCTCCTTTGTTGAGTACAATTGTTTTGTCATCAACTTCTAGTGTTGTACTGTTGATTGTGGTTGTTACACCATCAACCTGAAAATTACCTTTGATAACAACTGTACCGAGGTTATCACCATCGTTTTTAGGATCAATGTAAAATGTGTTAGCAGCACTTAATGTTGCAGAACCGTCTGCAAATCCATCACCACTTAACGTGAGGTTTGTGAAGATTGGACTGTCATAACCTTGTACTCCGAGAGCCTCAATTGTAGACCACTTACCATTAGATACCCAGTCAGTACCATCATACAAAGCACTACCGTTGTTCTGTGTACGAATTTGTATACTTCCTTGATATGGAGCTTCTAAATCACCAGCCTGATCTGTTTGCGCTAGACTTGGAATTGTAACTGGTCCGCTAGCGGAGGCTGGTACTATGTCCCAATCGATGGCGTTCCCACCTTGTGTGGGTGTTCCGAATGTAGATTGAAATCCCTCAGCTTCTGCAAGTGCACGTACTGTTAATGTATCATCAGGTGTGATTGAACCACCAGCGACAACTGTTTCTCTGATGGAATCAATTCCATCACCAATGAACATGCTCAGATCTCTACCACCTGATAATATTGGTCCCCAGGCATCAATCGCTGGGTCTGCGCTAAGGTATGTACCGTCTCCGATCTGAACAGTGTTTCCGAATAACCCGCTCTGACCGACGGTGATCGTGTCTTTTACTTTGAAGTGTTTATTAAGTGCCATAATAATACTTATGCAAGTCTATATGTAATTTGATATATTTTCAGTACATTTATCAGAATAGGTTGGTTCGATTACCTTTAAATGTACACACAGCTTGTGGTGGACGTGATTTGTATGCATGATCATCTGGTAGCTTGTGCTCTAATCCCCACTTCCACGCTAAATATCCTTCCGTGTGCACTCTCTGGTAGTCTTCCAAAACTATGAATTCTGCTAAATAACCGTCCGTAAATTGTGAACCTAACCAATTTGCATTTAATCTGAACATATGCTCTGCTGTTTTTGGAAACTCATAATCACTCTCACCGGTAGCAACTAACATACCATTCAAATATATCTTGACAATATTATTAACAGGATTCATCTCCACCTCGAATATATTCCATTGGTTGGTTAAGTCGGTGTCACTGAAGCTTTTAGTCAATGGATATGGTCCATTGCCCAGCTCATTTTCTTTCATCCAAACTTTACCGAAAAACTCATCATTATCTCCTGGTACGATCGCTAGATTCATACCTGTTGATTGTTCAAACCAGATCATATAATCATGAAAGTTGTTAACACCTGTTGGTTTGAAGACGAGGTACCAAACAACCGGATCTTCATTCCACTTATCTCTAGAATCATTAGAGTCATAAGCTGATTCTAAATAATCACTATCACCTGTGAATTTAAATACATTCTTGTCATTGAGCAATTCATCACCACTGGTGATATACTCCGGTTCTGCTCCTGCATTAGTCCACATATACAAGTCTGTCTTACCACTATTGTTCCATCTAGTGAATGTACCGGAGTTATCAACATCAACTTTAGTGCTATCAGCTGCATCTAACCAAGTGAATGGCTGAGAACTCAATGCTGCTGGTGACCATATTGTTTGATCATTTGGTATCTCTTTAAATATCAATTCACATTCATTTGTTTGTTGATTTAAATTGACTTCAAACTCAACGAATGGATCATCAGTTGTGTGATTAATACAGTATTCAACTAATGTTGCTTTGTTACCATTTGTTATCATGCTAACCTCTGTAAACATAACCTCACCAGCACTCTCCACTTCAATTGAGTATTTTGCGGTTTTGTATCTTGTAATATCAATCACATCAAGAGTCGCTCCATCAATTAAATTGGTTCTATAAAATAATGTATTTGGTTTTGAGTTAACCACCACCCAATCATTCACACTCAAGCCGTCATTTTTGGCTAGTACATATACTGTATTAGTAGCAGCTATTATAACCGTATCACCTAAGTTTATTGCTCCTGATGTATGTTCATCGGTAATGTATGATTCAAGGCTAGGTTCATATGTTAATGTTGAGTTGTCGAAATTACTAATTGTATATTGATATAACGTCTCAACTTTATCTGTCAAAACTTCCGTTTCACCGGTCAATCTAACTGTATGTGTATATGAATCATTCCAGTTCGCACTAGCATCTGAAACAGATGTTAATACCTCCTGCACACCATCCAGATCGTCTGATGTTAATACAAGATCTCCTAATACCAAACTCTCAGTATATACATTATTCCATGTGTTGTTGATGCTTCCTAAATTTCGTGTTGCAGACTGTAGTGGGTAGATGTCACTATCAACAGGGGCTTGAAACATTATTATATTGTCTGCAGATTCACCAACGTTAACTACATCACCAATACCCGCCAACAACCACACATTACCATCAACACGCAAATCACCTTTGATGTAAACATTATCTTCAGCGGTAACACCGGTGTTGAATGTTGTATGACCGTCTATGTATAACTCACTGCTCAACATCGTAACACCAGTTATTACGACATCATCAGTAACACAAAGACTACCTGTTATCGTATCACCACTCAAATTAACAAATGATGTTCTGTTATAATCTGTATTGTTTGTAGCACTATCACTACTCACAAAACTGTAAACACTATCCCACAACCCGCTATTAGCGTTTACACTTATATATGTTTGATCATGATTATATAAATCATTGCTTGTAACTACCATTGAACCCCTGTTCCATATCTCTCGGTTGGCGAATCCGTATATATTCCATGTTGAGTTTGGTTCAGGTGAAATTATTATTTCAATGGTAGTATCATTTGCAGTATATGTATATTCAAATATTTGACCATCACTTTGATTGTTACTAAATTCGTTTTGATTTACAGGTAATATTTGTGTGCTTGTGGTACTTGAAATTACAGCATTCTTTGGAACATTATCTGTGTCCCATGCTTGTGAGAATAATATAAACGCATACTGCTTACCAATTGTCAACCCATGTAGTATTATTCTCTGTTCATCGACTACATACCTGTAATTATCATCTAATATGTTTGAAATGAACCCACTAGTGGTTGTCGTTTCTGTTGTGTTAGAAATCCCAGTTGCATTTGTTATCTCCCAATTAACATCACTTGTCGACTCTTTACTGAAAGTAACATCGTTGATGTTAACATCCGAATCACCATTTACATTAATCGCATGCGTATAAACATAAGCGCGGGAAACATCTGTAGAGTCATCGTTTATTAAATTGCGTGTGCGTGGAGATGTTACTACAGCTAATGGATCGTCAACCTCTGTGAGTCGTAGTATATCTGTTGTCGTTGTACCATCTACTCTTAAATCACCATCGATTATATCATATCCACTTAATTCACGTACCTTGATATCGATGACATCAACAACACTACTCAGAGCTGTGATGCTCGTGAACACGGCTGTTGTTCCTGATAGATGGCCTACTATTTCAAGATTTCCATCAATCGTATCACCACTTGTGTTTACAAAATTTGTTCTGTTATAGTCGGTGTTGTTAGTAGCACTGTCACTATTGATCCAGCTGTAAACACTATCCCAATCTGAGCTAGTCGCCAACACGCTGGCATGTGTACTATCCCAGTTGCTGCTTGTAGCTAACACGCTTGCATGTGTGCTGTTCCAATCACCGCTTGTCGCTAACACGCTGGCATGTGTACTATCCCAATCACCACTTGTTGCAAGAACACTTGCGTGTGTGCTGTTCCAATCACCGCTTGTCGCTAACACGCTAGCATGCGTGCTGTTCCAATCTGAACTCGTTGCAAGAACACTCGCATGCGTGCTGTTCCAATCACCGCTTGTCGCTAACACACTCGCATGAGTACTATCCCAATCACCGCTTGTTGCGAGAACACTGGCATATGTACTATCCCAATCCGAGCTAGTAGTTAACACACTTGCATGCGTGCTGTCCCAGTTGCTGCTTGTAGCTAACACACTTGCGTGTGTGCTGTTCCAATCACCGCTTGTCGCTAACACACTCGCATGAGTGCTGTTCCAGTCACCACTGGTGTTGTACACACTTGCGTGTGTGCTGTCCCAATCACCGCTTGTCGCTAACACACTCGCATGAGTACTGTTCCAGTCACCACTGGTGTTAAAAACACTTGCATGTGTGCTGTCCCAATCGGCACTTGTTGCTAACACGCTTGCATATGTACTGTCCCAATCACCGCTAGTCGCTAACACACTCGCATGAGTACTGTTCCAATCGGCGCTTGTTGCTAATATGCTAATATACACACTTTTGAAATCACGTACATCTTGTCTTGATAAATGTTCAATCTCTTCAGGTGTGTGTATGTGTCCATGTGCGAGATGACTGTCACCGAATATCAAGTCTCCGGTCGTTACATATAAATTATTCTCAGCTGATACGTCACCACCAACACTCAAATCACCATCAATAATGTCATAACCGCTTAATTCACGTACTTTGATATCGATAACATCAACGTAACTGCTCAGAGCTGTCAAGCTCGTGAATACAGCTTCATTACCAGTTATCCTGTTGACCACTTCCAACGATTTTATCGTGTCACCACTAGTGTTTATAAAATTTGTTCTGTTATAGTCGGTGTTGTTAGTAGCACTGTCACTATTGACCCAGCTGTAAACATTATTCCAATCTGCACTCGTTCTGCTAACATCCGTATAAACATTGTCCCAATCTGCACTTGCACCATAGACGCTGTTACGTGTACTATCCCAATCTGCACTCGTTCTGCTAACATCCGTATAAACATTCTTAAAATTCCTTACATCTTGTTTCGTTAAGTTTTCTAGTGAACCTGTACCGTTGAATGTAATATCACCAACCTTCACATTACCAGTGACATATGCATCTCCATCAATAGTAGTTTTACCATGAACTGATAACATGCTATTGTCAATCGCAGTTATATCACCTATAATAAAATTCTGCTGATCAACATCAATACGTAACATCCATGGATTGTTACCATCGACAGGATCAAATACATCACCAATAAACAAATTGTCAGCATGCAACATCAATCGGTTGTCATGACTACTGTTACCTTGATTGCCACCAAACAACTCTATTCTAGCACCGGTGGTATTATCTGAACCACCATATAACCGTAATCTATCGGTTGGGTCGTTTGTTCTGATATTTTTGGTAACAACATTTTGTTGTACTTCGAGGCTACCGGTTATTGTGTCACCTGCAACATTAACATATGTTGTATTGTTGTACGTACTGTTATTCGTGGCACTATCGGATTTGACCCAACTGTAAACACTATCCCAATCAGCGCTGTTAACACTCACATCAGTATACACATTGTTCCAATCTGCACTTGTATTATACACGCTAACATTTGTACTCATCCAATCAGCACTGTTAACACTCACATCAGTATACACATTGTTCCAATCTGCGCTTGTGCTGTTAACGCTAACATTTGTACTCATCCAATCAGCACTGTTGACACTCACATCAGTATACACATTGTTCCAATCTGCACTTGTATTATACACGCTAACATTTGTACTCTTAAAATCACGCACATCTTGTTTGGATAGATGTTCAATATGCTCTGGTGTATGGGCATGTCCATGTGCAAAATTACTGTCACCGAATATGATATCACCATGTTCTACATACAAGTCGTTCAAAAATGACCCAGTACCCTCCACACCAAAATCACCATCAATGATATCATATCCGCTCAGCTCTCGTACCTTTATATCAATAACATCAACAACACTGCTCAGAGCTGTGATGCTCGTGAACACGGCTGTTGTTCCTGATAGATGACCAGTAATACTCAAATCACCGTTAATAGTGTCACCACTAGTGTTTACATAATTCGTTCTGTTGTAATCAGTGTTGTTGGTAGCACTATCACTTTGTGTGAAACTATATGCACTATCCCATGTAGCACTGGTATCAAAAACACTAGTATAAGCGCTCCACCAACTAGTCATACCATGACTCACATGTGTTGCAGTATTATCCCAATCGGAACTATATATATCAACTTTTACATGCGTGTCATTCCAATTACCACTAGCATTAGAAACAACAGCATGAGTGCTGTCCCATGCAGCGCTTGTATCTAATACGCTATTATAAACACTGTCCCATGTAGCACTTGTATCGAATACACTCGAGTGTGTGTCACTCCAATCTGAGCTAGTAGCTAACACACTCGCGTATGTTGAGTTCCAATCAGCACTAGTATCAAGCACACTGGTGTATGTGCTCTTTAGATTTCTCAAATCTTCTCTCGAAAATCTCTCTACTTCTTCCGGTGTGTGTGGATAACCATGTGATATTCCATCATCACCAAACACTATGTCACCGTAATATATGTTTAAATCTGAATCAATATTCAGCTCATCAATAATATTAAGAGTACCTGTTATTGTATCACCGGTTACATTTACAAATGTTGTGTTGTTGTAATCAGTGCTGTTTGTAGCACTATCACTATTAACCCAACTATAAACACTGTTCCAATCACTACTTGTTGCTAACACACTCGCATGCGTGTTATTCCAATCACTACTAGTCGCCAACACGCTGACATATGTGCTATTCCAATTGGAGCTTGTTGCTAACACACTTGCGTGTGTGCTGTCCCATTTAGCACTTGTCGTTAATATGCTAGTATGTACGCTCTTGAAATCGCGTACATCTTGTTTGGATAGATGTTCTATCTCCTCAGGTGTGTGTATGTGTCCATGTGCTAGATGATTGTCACCAAATATTAAATCCCCTGTCGTTACATATAAACTATTCTCAGCTGATATGTCACCACCAACGCTCAAGTCACCATCAATAATGTCATAGCCACTGAGCTCTCTCACCTTTATGTCTATAACATCAACGTAACTACTCAGGGCCGTCAAGCTCGTGAATACAGCTTCATTACCAGTTATCCTGTTGACAACCTCTAATGATTTTATTGTGTCACCGCTCGTGTTTACAAATGTTGTGTTGTTATAATGTGTGTTGTTTGTAGCACTGTCACTATTGACCCAGCTGTAAACACTATCCCAGTCTGAACTTGTCGCAAGAACGCTTGCATGTGTACTGTCCCAGTCTGAACTTGTCGCAAGAACGCTGGCGTGTGTGCTGTCCCAGTTGCTGCTTGTTGTGTTTACACTTGTGTGTGTACTGTCCCAGTCTGAACTTGTCGCAAGAACGCTGGCGTGTGTGTTGTTCCAGTTGCTGCTTGTTGCAAAAACGCTTGCATGTGTACTGTCCCAATCTGAACTCGTTGCAAGAACGCTGGCGTGTGTGCTGTCCCAGTTGCTGCTTGTTGTGTTTACACTAGTATGAGTGCTGTCCCAATCTGAGCTAGTAGCCAACACACTAGCATGAGTGCTGTTCCAATCACCGCTTGTCGCAAGAACGCTTGCATGAGTACTGTCCCAATCACCGCTTGTCGTTAACACGCTAGCATGAGTGTTGTTCCAATCACCACTGACGTTAAGAACACTAGCATAAACACTGTTCCAATCACTACTAGTAGCTAATACGTTAGCATAAACACTGTTCCAGTCGCCACTTGTAGCTAACACACTTGCGTGCACGCTCTTAAAATCTCGAACATCTTGCTTAGATAGATGTTCAATCTGCTCTGGTGTGTGCGCATGTCCGTGATCAATATTGCTGTCACCGAATATAATTTCACCATGTGTTACATATATGTTTGTATCAGCTGCAATATTACCTCCAACACCAAGATCACCATCAATGATATCATATCCACTCAATTCACGTACCTTGATGTCGATTACGTCAACAACACTGCTCAGAGCTGTGATGCTCGTGAACACGGCTGTCGTTCCGGTTAAGTGACCTGTAATCTCGAGATCACCGGTGATGGTATCACCACTGGTGTTAACAAATGTTGTGTTGTTGTAATCTGTGTTGTTTGTAGCACTGTCACTATTGACAAAATTATAAACACTATCCCAATCTGAGCTAGTAGCTAGCACACTCGCATGAGTATTATCCCAATTGGAACTGGTAGCTAACACGCTGGCATGTGTACTGTCCCAATTGGAACTTGTCGCAAGAACGCTAGCATGAGTATTGTTCCAATCACCACTGGTGTTGAGAACACTCGTGTATGTACTGTTCCAATCTGAGCTAGTAGCTAACACGCTGGCATGTGTGCTGTTCCAATCTGAGCTAGTAGCTAACACGCTGGCATGTGTACTGTCCCAATCACCGCTAGTCACCAACACGCTGGCATGTGTACTATCCCAATCACCACTAGTCACCAACACGCTGGCATGTGTGCTGTCCCAATCTCCACTAGTGTTGAGAACGCTAGCATGTGTGCTGTCCCAATCTCCACTAGTGTTGAGAACGCTAGCATGTGCACTATTCCAATCGCTGCTTGTAGCTAACACGCTTGCATGTGTGCTGTCCCAATCCCCACTAGTCACCAACACGCTTGCATGAGTGCTGTCCCAGTCTGAACTCGTTGCAAGAACGCTTGCATGAGTGCTGTTCCAATCACCACTAGTCACCAACACGCTTGCATGAGTGCTGTTCCAGTCTGAACTTGTTGCAAGAACGCTTGTATGTGTGTTGTTCCAGTTGCTGCTTGTTGCAAAAACGCTTGCATGTGTACTGTCCCAATCGGCACTTGTTGCTAACACACTTGCGTGTGTACTGTCCCAATCGGCACTCGTTGCAAGAACACTGGCATGAGTGCTGTTCCAATCAGCACTTGTCGCCAACACATTGCCATATACACGCTTAAAATCTCTTATATCTTGATCTGTTAGAGGCTCATTAGCTACAACCAATCTGTTAACCGTTGTGTTACCCTCAACATTGAGATCTCCATCAATGATATCATACCCGCTCAGCTCCCGTACTTTGATATCGATGACATCAACAACACTGCTCAGAGCTGTGATGCTCGTGAACACAGCTGTTGTTCCTGATAAGTGTCCGGATATATCTAGATCACCACTAATTGTATCACCACTAGTGTTAACAAATGTTGTATTGTTATAGTCAGTATTATTGGTCGCGCTGTCACTAACAACCCAGCTATAGGCTGAATTCCATTGACCTGTGAGAGGTGTTAGTATATTCTCCAAGTCTATTAAATTCGACTCTACTCCATCAACACGTGTGTCTACTCCATCTATACGTGTGTCTACTCCATCTATACGTGTGTCTACTCCATCAACACGTGTGTTCAAATCTGTTATGCTTTGATCCACTCCATCAACACGTGTGTCTAAATCTGTTATGCTTTGATCCACTCCATCAACACGTGTGTCTAAATCTGTTATGCTTTGATCCACTCCATCAACACGTGTGTCTACTCCATCGATACGCGTGTCTACTCCATCAACACGTGTGTCTACTGCATCTATATCTACTGATTCCTCCCAGCTAGAACTTAAGGACGACACCACACTCACAACATCATCCCATGTGCCACTATTTGACATTACGGTATTGTATGTGTTATTCCAATTGCCTGAAGAAGATTGTAATAATGCTGTCAGTTCTGGTGGAGAAAACCAATCACCACTATTTGACATTACGGTATTGTATGTG
>Ga0102814_10001927_pt1 | contig 14292 bp, 8 predicted proteins | sample ColrivemetaGS741_FD_79112 | JGI IMG/M metagenome (GOLD analysis project Ga0102814, IMG submission 79112) | Estuarine microbial communities from the Columbia River estuary - Flood tide ETM metaG S.741 | ecosystem: Environmental > Aquatic > Marine > Intertidal zone > Estuary | place: USA: Columbia... | reverse complement strand
CTATTCAAGGAAAAGCTGAAACTAGTTTAAGCGAGAATGAGGTTATTAAACTAGGTTTTGATACCAGAATTGATGTGCCAACTATCTATACCTTATCTGTTGCCTATTTACAAGGTGATTTTCTAAGCAATAACAAAGTGTATTTAAAAGATAGTTTGTTGAATACCCTGCATGATTTATCTGGCTCTGATTATAATTTCAATTCAGAAGTTGGCGAGTTCAAAAACCGTTTCGAAATTGTATTTACCAACAAAGCACTTTCTGTAAACGATGTGCAAATAAATACTAAAGCCTTTAAAATTGTAGAGCTACAAGACGATTTGGTACAGTTTAATACCAACAATAATTTAACTATTAAAACAGTTAATGTTTACGATTTACTAGGCAGAGCATTGTACCAGTTTAAAGGTGAAAACACCAGCGAAACTTACAGGCTTTCTAACTTAAACAACACCGTTTATATTGCTAAAGTAGCCTTGTCTGATGGTACTGTGGTAACTAAAAAGGCGGTTAAAAAGTAACGTCTATACAAATATCTCTTTTAGGTCTCTTAAATGACACTATAGTTTCATTTAAGAGACCTTTCGAGTTTATAGTGTGTAATTGTTTAAAAACACCTCCCTAGCCCTCCTCAAGGAGGGAATACATGTTATAAGATTACAATTTTTGATAATTATCTCTGAACCTTATTATGTCTGCTTTAAACGGCATTGCGAGGAACGAAGCAATCTGTTTGTTGTTTACCTTATTATATATATAACTCCAATTAATGAGATTACTTCGGTCATTTCACTCCGCTCCATCTGGCCCATTCACTAAAAATGTATGCTATACATTTTCTTTACCCTCTGTCCCGTAATGACGGAGATAATTATGTCTGGGTTAAAACGTCATGGCGAAGGACGAAGCAATCTGTACATCGTTTACCTTATAATATATAGAACTTCAAATAATGAGATTACTTCGGTCATTTCACTCCGCGCCGTCTGGCCCATTCACTAAAAATGTGTACTATACATTTTCTTTACGCTCTGTCCCGTAATGACGATTCATTTGGAAAAATTACCTCAGCCACACTTAACTCGAAATGAGGGTCTTATAAAAATATATTCTTCAAATTCAAAGTCAAAAGTCCAAAACCCAATGATTACGGGCCTTTTCAGCTTTTTCACCCAATGTGCCATTCATCAAAAAAATAAACCATTGGTCTAATTTTTTTGAAGTAGTTGAAACAACCCTGTATATTTGATAAGTAGTTGATAATCAGTATGTTGAAATACATAAAAATACCGATAAACTGTAAAACACTGCAAAAAACATGGATTAACAGAAAAACCATGTAAAAAACGTCGATAAAAGAATACTAATTAAAAAAATAGCAACATGAAGAACATTACAAAAAAGATCAAATTATTTATGAAAGATTTAAAAGAGCACGCTATTGCTGCATCTTACGCCATTCATAGATAAAAAAATTAAAGCAAATCCCTAATCTATCACTAATTTAAATACTAATAGCATGAAGAACATTACACAAAAGATCAAATTATTTATGAAAGATATAAAAGAGCACGCTATTGCGGCTGCTTATGCCATTCATAGATAAATAAATTAAAGCGATTTAATTTAAAATATAAAACTCCCCTCAGTTTTAAAATCTACTAATTTTAAAAAAAAATATCATGAAAAAAACTACACACTTGAAAAAAATCATTCTAAAGATCAGATTATTTATCAAAGATATAAGAGAGCATGCTACTGCAGCTGCTTATGCTATCCACAGATAGTATAATTTATGAGGTTTATCTCATATTGATTACAGCAGGTTCCACCGCACCTAAAGCAGTGAGAAAGCAATATAATTGCTTATAAATATTAAGGCGCCCTCACTTAAAACTGTCGCCTTTTTTTATAGCTACAAACTATACTTTAAAGACAAAATAAAATTTCTACCAGCCGCAGCTATACCCGAAGAATAGGTTTTATAACGCTGGTCTGTAATGTTTTCTAAACCGGCAGTAATGGTTGTAGAATCGCTTATTTGATACTGGGTTCTAAAATTTAGCGTGTACCACGACGGGCTGTATGGGTTTCCATCGGCATCTTTGGCGTATATATAATCTTTTTCAATCTCTGTTGGCGCTAATTGATTAAAAGATAATTCGTTATTATAGTTTGCATACACATCAAACTTAAAATTATCATTCGCATACACTAAATGTGTATTTCCAAAATTTGGTACCGCATGCCTTACAGGAACTTCAATAGCACCTTCTACTTCGGTACCTCCAATCACACTATATTGAGACGTTAACTTTAGTTGCTTAGTGAACATCAGTTTTAATCCGACTTCAAACCCATAAATCCATGCTTTCGAAGCATTTTGTATGGCTTGTACCGTGCTTAACTGCCCATCGTACATAATTTCGGTTTCGCCATTTAATGTAAAATCACGTCTTACTAAGGCATTATCTAAATACGTGTAATAGGTACTCATATCTAAAACCAGTTTATTGCTAAAGTCGAGTTTTAAACCCAACTCACCGCCATAGGCATATTCTGGTCTTAAATTTTCGTTTGGTACCACAACCGATCCTGGTGCAGAATCGAACACTTTCCCAATATCATCTATATTCGGTGCTCTAAAAGCAGAAGAGGCGTTTAATTTCCATTGTATAATGCTATTTGGCGACCAACGAATACCTGCCGTTCCTGTAAGTGCACTGGCATCGTTTTTTGCATTGCTGAACGGTAAATTTAAATAGACATTATTGGCTGTAAAATCGGCTTTAGAAATAATATGATTAAAACGTAACCCAGACTGAAAAACAAATTTAGAATTGGGTTTGTATTTTATACTTGAATAAACCGCTGCCGATTGCCAACTGGCACCATTTGGATAGCGCGACACGGTAGAAACTAAGTTATTGGTACTTATATTTTCTTCTTCGCCATGAGACATTACTTTGTTGTAAATATATTCTGCGCCGTAAAAGAATTCGGTTTTAAGGCTTAATTTCTTTTCCATATCTAAATTAAACGAATAGGCATCAACGGCTTCATCGCGCAAATTCCTAATACTGGAATCAAAATCTCGGTCTCTTCGGCTTTCCTGAAAATTTTGGTAAGCTATGGTGGTTTTTATTTTATCATATAAATTAGAATTACTGCTTAATTTAGTTACCTGTAGGTTCGTCATAAACCATTGTTGTGGGCCATAGTTCCATTCGGCCGAACGCAATGTGCCTTTTCTATAACGAATAAGACGGTCGTATCTTGAGTAATCGGATGTCGTGGTATAGAACACGCCTAAATCGAAACTAAGGGTTTCATAAGGCTCGTAATGCGCTTTTTGCATTAAATTTAACTGATTATACCCAGTTACCCTCTGAACGCGAGAATCGTTATTTTTGATAACAATGTCGCCAGTATTGGTTACTAGAGCAAATTCGGGTCTTAGATATTCATCGGGACCATGGCTTCCCATACGTAAATCTCCAAAATCTGAATAACTGACATTGGTTAAAAGGGCCCATTTTTTATAACCCATATTAAAATCGAAATGTCCTGTTTTTTCATCGCTCGCCGTGGCATACCTTACAATGGCATTCGACTTAAATAAAAGGGAATCGGTACGCGAAAGCGTTGGAATTTGAGTGTAAAAACTCATAACACCTCCAATGGCATCACTTCCATAAATAATGGAACCGGCGCCTAAAGTAACCTCTGTATTTTGTATTGAAAGCGGGTCGATGGAAATGACATTCTGCAAATTACCGCCTCTAAAAATGGCATTGTTCATTCTAACGCCGTCTACCGTAATTAATAATCTGTTGGTAGAAAAACCTCTAATCATTGGGCTTCCACCCCCTAACTGGCTTTTTTGAATATATACCTGCCCGGTACTTTCCAGTAAATCGGCACTGGTTTGCGGGTTTACAAACTGTACGTTTTCGGCACTTATACTTATTATTTTTTGAGGAATATCGCGTTTACTCTGTTCAAATTTAGAGGCCGAAATAACAATTTCTTCTAACCCCTGCGTATTCGATTGTAAATACACTCGGTTTAACCCAGCTAACTTAAGTTTGGTGATTTCTTTTAAAACATGCGATAAATGCTTAAAATAAATGGTCTCGGTCGTTGTAAATTCTCCTAAAGAAGCCTCGCCCAAAAAATTGGTAACTACAGATTTAGACTTGTCTACATTGTAAATAGCCACTCCAAAAATGGGTTCTTTTGTAACACTGTTAAGTACTTTAATATTCTGAGCTTGTAATAGAATTGAAGCAAATAAAAAGAAGAAAAAAGTGTAAAAAACCTTCATGTTTTAATTAAAAACTTGATTAAATATTTGCAGCGATTTTGGGGGCTTAAAACTCCCCAAATGTAATTCAAAATAAAGCAACATCATATTTAAAAACGACTGTCTTTGTTTCGAATTAATTTTAACTACAGATAAGGCATCAAATGTTATGCCTAACAGTTGTTTTAGGAGGATTAAATTTTCGCCTGAAATGCTATATTTATTTTGCTGATGGAGTTCGAACTTTCCTTCGTTTAAATTAAAATAAGGGGCGTCAATAGATCTGGTGTCTGGATAAAACCCTAAATATTTAGACAGGTTTAACAGAAAAAGCAAATGGAAATTTGAATATTCTGATTGTTCATCTAACCATAAAAGCGTGGTTTCTAAATAGCTGAACAGGGTTTCGTTTTGCTCTTCTTCTTTTAGTGTACTTGATAAAACTTCAGACAAAAACATGACAATCGCGCTTTTTAACACATGCGTATAAAGACTTAAATAATGGTGATTAAGTTTGGTTTCTTTAATGGTATGCAGTGTTCGATTACTTTTATAATCGATTATTAACTGCAATTGCGACAACGGTTGAAAATATGCCGCTTTGGTATTGGATTTTTTACTTTTTAAAACCCCTCGCAGGAGAAAACTAACAACGCCCAATTGTTGAGTATAACAGCGAACAATTAAATCGTTGTCGTTGTATTTTAATTTAGAAAGAACAATAGCATTTGTAGAGATTAACATTATCTGATAACCATTATTTTTAACACTTTGGTTTCGTAGGTGTCCAAATCAGATAGCATCACCAGATATACTCCAGAAGCAACTACATTATTGGCAAGGTTTTTTCCATTCCAGTATGCGGTTCCACCATCAATTTCCAGATTGTAACCACTATAACGCTGGTTGGTTCTGGATTGCGCTTCGGCAACCAAATTACCTTCTATATCGGTAATTTTTATATTCACATTTTCTGAGATGTCCTTAATTTTTACCTTCTGGTCTACAATATCAAAATTAGGACGCACCGGGTTAGGATATGCATAAGCACTGGCTAAATTTTCAATAGGACTTGAACCACCTGAGCGGAAAGACACCAATCCTCTACTGGTTGCGATATACACAATGCCATTGGATTCATCTATAGAAATATCTCGAATACTGTTTGAAGGCAAAGGTGAATTGTCTTTTGTAAAATGGTAAATGGTTTTTTGCCCATCTGAAGACAAATAAAACAATCCAGAGTCGGCGGTTCCAATCCATTTATTATTAGATCCATCTACTTTAATATCTGTAATATATTGTTGAAACAATAGTTCTTTAGCGATACCATCTTCTAAAATTATAATTTCATCAACGGTTACATTATCATCTTCAAAGAAATTGGAGGTATTATATAAAACACGTAATCCATTAAAAGTACCAATCCAAAGTTGATTTCGTTTATCTAATGCCAACGCCGTCACAAAAGAAGTTGGCATATTATCTTCTTCTTTATAAATGTTTTTAATTAATGTTTTTCCGTTATTTTCATTAAAACCAATTAAGCCAAAATTAAAACTTGCAGCCAACCATTTTGTGCCATCATTCCCAATAACAATATCAGCAAAACCAGGGTTATCCGAAGCATCTGATATTACGGCATTTAAAGAATACGATTTCCACTGTTTGTTTGAAGGGCTATAAGATTTTAGATTATTAACAAATCCAGTGGTGGTCCATAAAAGCCCGTTTCCATCAAATGATGACGCTCCTACTCTAATATCAATATAATCAGGGTCATTAGGTACAATGAGGGATTCTAATCCACTGTTGTTTTCGTTATATAAAATGGTCGGAAGCTCGTCGTTTACTTCCAGCAAACCACTAAAAAAAGAACTTATAAATACTTGATTGTTATTTGAAGGGTTAATTGTTATAGCATTTAAACATTTTGCTTCAAAAACTTCACTAAAGGGTGTATTAATCCATTTGTCATCAGATAAATGGCTAAATCCCCTGCTATTTAACGGGTATGGATTGTAAAAAACGCTATACTCCCCATAAGTTACCCACAATCCATTTGGTTCCACTTTAATAGAAAAAGGAATGTTTAATAATGGTCCGTCTGGATGAATTTCCTCAAAAGTTGTCGGAGCATTAAGAGGGGTTTTTAAAACACCAAAATCGGATGTTCCAATATATACAAAATTTGCGTCTGAAGTTGAAGAAGTATAATTGGTAATAAATTCTGAATTGATTGGAACTTGAGAAATTAGATTAAAACTACTGTCATAAATAAACACATTATTTAGAGTCGTAACTATTAGATTATCTGCAACATTTTTAACATCGGAAATAATAGTGCCGTATTGAAACAACGCGTTAAAAATGTCGTTTGTTACACGAAATATCTGCCTGTTTGTATTTACAGTATATAGGTTGTTTTCAACTGCTTCAATGGCAACAAAATCTCCTGTCGTCACCGTTTGCCAATTCTGATAATTAATTAAATTCGGACTTGCAACCAGCGCTTTTCGTATGCCATTACCCCCTGAACAAGCGGCATAAATATAATCTCCAAAAATTGTGGTCTGTTCAACTTTTATTTGACTGCCCCCATCACCAATAAAATAAGTATCCCCAAACTCTAGCCTTTCTAAGTTAAAAATAGAAATTCCGTAATTTGTAGATATGTAAACTACATTTCCATAACTGTTAATATGGTTTATTCTTTTGTTGGTCGCTTGTATGGTAGGTTTGTCAATAATATCAACAACCGTTAAAATTTTATCATCATTATCAAAAGCAATTTCAATAAGTCCGTTTTCATAACCTATAACTAACAACTCATACGCTTTACTATAATAAATGGTTGAAATAGTTTCTCCGGATAGGCCATTGACGGTATTAATTTCTTTTATTTCGTTTGAAACCAAATCCACACTAAACACAGCATTTTCGGCAGCTGCATAAATCCTATTATTGCCTTGCGTTACTTGTTTTATACTATTATAAGAGAAATGTCCGTTCCAAAGTGCTGAAAAATCTTGTGCAAATTGGATTAAAGGGAAAAGATAAATTACAAATACAATAAGTCTCTTAATCATTTTTAAATTTTCAGTATTCAAATATATTTATATCTAACGACAAATGTTTGAAATTATTTATTTAATGATTTAAGTAAAACCTAAAATATATTTCTTAATCAATGGTAATTCAATTAGTTTTGTTCCCTAACTTTTAAGAATCTTTTGAAATATCCCCTGTTCTTTTATATTAAAAAGCATCAATTAGTCTTAACTATAATCGTTATACATTGTTTGTTTTTTACCACAAAAATAGTTCTTGGGAATTTTTTTCTTGAGGATTCGTTTGAATACTATCATTTAGCCAATAACATAAAAAATAGTTTTGAGTTTTACTCGGCTGATATTAATTCGGCTATACAATTTGAAAATTACACAAAAAGGCCTCCTATTTATGGGCTTTTTGTTTTGATATTTTCTTTTTTTTTAAATTCAACTATCAGTGTTTTAATTTTCCAAAACATCTTGTCTATAGCGAGTATTTTTATTTGTCTAAGACTTTTTGAAAATTATTATAAAAATATAAATAAAAAACTTTTACTCGTTTTAATTACTAGCTCAATAAGTCAGTTTATTTATGCCAACTATTTAATGAGCGAAATGTTCTTTCAGTTTTTAATTGTGCTCTTGTGCTACTTTTTTCATCAAATAGTTACTAAGAAAACAATTTATCAACTCGTTTTTTTTCAAATTATTATCATCCTGCTTTTTTTAACGAAACCAGTTTTTTATTTATTTATCGTGCCTAATATATTTCTTTGCATTTGGTTCACTAAACATATTAAACAAGCGTATTTATTTTCTTTAATACCTATTATTGTATGTGTTTTATATATGAATTGGAACCATTCAAGAACTGGAAGTTACGAATTTTCAAGTATTCAAAATATAAACTTAAAAAATTACAACTTATATTATTTCAATTTAAACAAATATGGCGAAGCTTATGCCAAAAAAGTAGATGCAAAAGTATTAGTCCTTGCCAACGCTAAACGCTCCTATGCAGAAAGACAAAACGAGATTAAAAATCAATCTACTGGCTATATAAAAAAGGACTGGTTTAGTTATTCTATTATGCACATAAAAGGGAGTTTTAGAATGTTTTTAGATCCAGGTAGATTTGATTTGTATAATTTTTTTGAATTTAAAAACAATACTGAGGTTGGGTTTTTACACCATTTAAACAAAAATGGAGCTTTTGGAGCATTAGAATATTTTAAACAACAACCATTACTAATTCTTTTGGTAATCCCTATTATACTATTGTTTAATATTTTGAAGCTAATTGGATTCGCAAGGTTTTGGGTCAATAATCACAAAACAACTCCTATGGTATTTTGGTTTATGTTATTGGTTATAATTTATATTACCACTTTAACGGGGTTAATTGGCTCGTCAAGATTTTTAGTACCTATATTGCCTATATATATATTATTTGCAACTTTAGGCTTGTCAAAAACAAAAAAAACAAATGAAAAAAGTTATAGTTATTGGAGCAGGACTTAGTTGCGCATATGAACTAAGCAAAAGAGGGGTTGAAGTTACAGTTTTTGAAGCCAGCGATCATGTTGGCGGTATGGCTTGAAGTTTTGACTTGTGGGGACAAAGAGTTGATTTGGGTCCCCATCGATTTTTTATAAAACAAAAAGAAATTAATACCTTTTTAAAGAATTAATAAAGGATGATTATACTCTATTAGACAGGCAAACTCGTATTTTTTACAACGGTAAATACTTTCATTAATCATTAAAATTTGGAAATGTTTTACAAAATTTGTCTTTGATTACTATATTTCAAATTCTTTGAGATTATTTAATACAAACTTTACGTCCAATAAAAAACCCTAAAAATTTAGAAGAATGGATAAGCAACCGTTTTGGCAAAAAGCTTTATACTATTTTTTTTAAGCATTATAGTGAAAAACTATTGGGGGGGGGTACCATGTACACAAATTGATGCGGACTGGGCGGCACAAAGAATTAAAACATTATCTCTAACTAGGCTGTAATTTCTGCCATATTTAAGAATAAAGGTAAAAAACATAAAACTTTAGTAGATCAGTTTGCATATCCGCACAATGGTTCGGGAACCTTGTAAGAGCGAGCGGCTAACTCTATTGAAAATAATAAAGGAAGTATTCGATTTAATACACCAATAAAAAAAGTATTACTTAATTCAGATAACAACAAAGTTCTTGGAGTTAAATTAAACGATGGCTCTATGGTTGAGGCTGATTTTCTGGTTTCAACAATGCCAATAACTGCATTAATTAAAGGTTTTAATAATACGCCTACTCGTGTAAAAACAGCAAGCAATTTGCTTTATTTTAGAAAGACTGTTTTAGTTTATTTTGAAGTGGATGAAAAAGAATTATTTGAGGATAATTGGTTATATATTCACTCTCCGGATGTTAAATTAGGGCGAATTACTAACTTTAGAAATTGGTGTCCCACTTTAAACAAGGAGAAAGATACTACAATACTTGCTTTAGAATATTGGTGCTTTAAGGAAGATCCCATGTGGTCACAAAATGATGATGACATAATAACTTTAGCTAAAAGCGAACTTTTAAACATTAAACTTTCTAAAAAAGAAATTAATATTATTAATTCTAAAGTAATTAGAGTTCCTAAATGCTATCCTGTTTACGAAACAGGGTATCAAGAAAATTTAAATGTTATTATAGATTATTTAAAATCTATTGAAAATTTATTACCTATTGGGAGATATGGTTCTTTTAAATATAACAACCAGGACCATTCCATTTTCATGGGACTTATGGCTGCTGAAAAAAAACAAAAAACAGTTCGATAGACTTATGGGCTATAAATACTGATACCGAGTATCAGGAAGAAGGTGAAATTAAAGATGTACTCGTATATTAACATTAAGTAAAATTTACTTTAAAACAAAAAAGCTTTCAAAATAAATTCTGAAAGCTTTTTTCAATATATATAAAATATTCTTTTTAAACAACCCCTTGATCTAACATGGCATCTGCCACTTTAATAAACCCAGCAATATTAGCACCTTTTACATAGTTTATATAGCCATCATCCTCTGTGCCAAATTTAATACAAGCAGCATGTATTGAAGACATCATTTGATGTAATTTTGCATCAACTTCTTCAGCTGTCCAATTTAATTTCATGGCATTTTGTGACATTTCTAAACCTGAAACACCAACACCTCCAGCATTTACTGCTTTTCCAGGACCAAAAGGAATTTGTGCATGATGTAACGCTTCAACGGCTTCTGGAGTACAACCCATGTTAGAAACTTCTGCAACATATTTAACACCATTAGCTATTAACATAACCGCATCTTCACCATCTAATTCATTTTGAGTAGCACTTGGCATTGCGATATCACATTTTACTTCCCAAGGTTTTTTATCTGCAATAAATTTAGCTTCGGGAAACTCTTCAGCATAAGGAGCAACAATATCATTGTTTGAAGCTCTAAGAGCTAACAAATAATCAATTTTATCGGCATCTAATCCTCTTTCATCATAAATATAACCATCGGGGCCAGAAATAGTAACTACTTTACCGCCTAATTCAGTTACTTTTAATGCAACGCCCCAAGCAACGTTACCAAAACCTGAAACACAAACTATTTTATCCTTAAATGAATCATTATTGGCTACCAACATTTCATGAGTAAAATAAGTAGCTCCAAAACCAGTAGCTTCAGGTCTTATTAAACTCCCTCCCCAATTAAGACCTTTACCGGTGAAAACACCCGTATTTTCAAACCTAAGTTTTTTATACATCCCATACAAATACCCAATTTCTCTACCACCAGTGCCTATATCCCCTGCAGGCACGTCAGTATTTGGGCCAATCACACGCCATAATTCTAGCATAAAAGCTTGACAGAAACGCATAATTTCAGTGTCTGATTTTCCTTTTGGATTAAAATCCGAACCTCCTTTGGCGCCTCCTAAAGGCAATGTTGTTAAGGCATTTTTAAAAGTTTGCTCAAATCCTAAAAATTTAAGAATACTTAAATTTACACTAGGATGTAATCGAATCCCTCCTTTGTAAGGCCCAATTGCGTTGTTAAACTGTATTCTGTGACCCAGATTAACATTAACTTGACCTTCGTCATCCAACCAAGAAATCCTAAAAGTTAAAATGCGATCTGGTTCTACTAATCGTTCAATGATTTTAGCTGCTTCATATTGTGGATTTTCATTGTAAATAGTTTCAATGGATTCCAATACTTCGTGAACCGCTTGCAAGTATTCCTTTTCACCTGGGTGTTTAGTTTCAAGGTTTGTTAAAATGTTTTTTACATTCATAATAATTAAAAATAAGAGTGTTGAAAATATTCTGCAAAAATACTGCTATTTAATTCAATATTTTTTGATTTACAGGGCTATTTTTTATCAATTTCACAACATAAAATATTCTTTTTAAAGAACTGCTTAAAAATTAAAAAAAGATGCTGCATAACATTTGTTTTTTTAGATTTTAGGTATTACATAAACCCCTCGGGAGGTAAATCATTTATTGAATTTTCTAACGAGTCTAGATTGTTATTAATTACAAATCCTGCTTTATATATAGCTGCCTTATTACTTTTTCCTTCGATGATAATGGTTAATGGTTCTTTAAAACAAATATGTCTTAGATACTCATCTTCATAACAAGCTTCTTGTTTATTTAAATAATCTAAATCAAAAAAACCATCATCCATAAATGGGTTAATAGTGAAATAGCCTACTTTAAAAGAGGTTAGATTTTGGAAGAAATGAGTGCCTTGGCTTGGGTCTATTCTAAAATCATTTAGACCCGCTTCTACAATTATTTTTGCTGAAGAAATTTGAGGCCAAATTACGGGGATACCTAACCAAGGATCACTTGACCCCCATCGCCCTGGACCAACTAAAATGTATTGCTGATCTAGATCTGAAAACTTTTTATTTATTTGTTCGACAGCGGCGGCAATTTTTCTGGTGTTAGCCGGATTGAATGTTTCTGGTTTTACATAAACAAAATTTCTTATGTGATCGTAAGTGCCATTTCCTAAAGCAGATTTCGAGTAAATAATGGTGTCTGCAGTATCAAAATTTTCTGGTAATTCATTTTTTGATTCAACACTTTCAACAATAGGCCTTATTTGCAAAAAGCTAAATATTCTAGGTTGCCCGTTGGGAACATCTAAATTTACTGCAAATTCTATTTCAATGGGATTCCGCATTTCGCGTTGTCCGATGCGCAGTAAATCCTGTAAAATTTCGGGCAGCGGAAATGTGTTATATTTTAAAACATTATCAAAAGTCACCACCCTAACTCCATCATGTAAAACACCTGGTCTGATAATATTATTTTGTAAATCGTAAGTGGAGGCAACAAATTTTAAAGATGGGTGGTTTTTAGCAGCCCTCATCGTAATCTTCTTTTTATTGATCGCCTCGCTGGTTGAAGCTTTATAGCTTTTAGGATCTAGATCTAAACCATAAAAATACTGTTGTGTATCTCGCTGAGTTGAATCTGGAGATGATAATTGTAAGACTTTTTTTGGATGACTTGGAGAAAACCGTAAGCTACGTCCGCCACCCACTATAATTTCTCCTAAACCTAAGGCAATATTTGCTATCCCTTCATTTGGTTTTTCATTTCCTATAGGATAGAAATTAATGGAGCGGGCAACGCCAGATATATTTGGGTAATATACGTCGTCATATTGCTTTCCTGTTAGTTCTTGAAGAATAACCGCCATTTTATCTTCTTCAATAGTATGTGATGTTGCCTTTAAATAGACTTTACTACCTTGAAAAAAAGCAGATGCCATAACCGATTTTATGGCATTGGACACCATTTCTAACATATCTCCATTGTTAGTATTCGGAATCATGTAGGTTGCAAATACCCCTGCAAAAGGCTGAAAATGTGAATCCTCCAAAACACTTGAGGAACGAACAGCTATTGGTCTTTTAACAACATTTAAAAATGCCTGAACATCATCTAATGCCCATTGAGGCAACGATTTTGAAATAAATTTATTTAAAATTTCATCATCATCATTTACTTTAGCTACAAACCTAATTAAGTCATGTTGCTCCATAAATTCATCAAAAACCTCGGTACTAATAACAACCGTTCGTGGAATAGAAATATGAACATTGTCGAATTTTCTAAAAAGTTTATGCCTTTTTAAAAATGAATCTATAAAGGCTAGTCCGCGTCCTTTTCCACCAAGAGAGCCTTCTCCTATTCTTGCAAACCCCAAATATTCATCATACCTTTCTTTATCAAATTTTACGATAACACCTCGCGAACGGTAAATTCTGTATACACTAATGGCATCTATCAGGAATCGCCTTATTTGCTCGACATCTTCGAAGTCTTCATACTCAACATTGCTAAATAGGTTAGCTAACGGAAATAAGGCTCTCGATTTTAACCACTTAGAATATTCGCTTCGTTTGGAATGGTACGCAATAGATTCTTTAGAAACCGTTTTTAATGCTTTTTGAAAATCACTCAAATTTTTAGCAACCGCTAAAACTTTCATTTGTTCGGGATCCCAGAATTCAAAATCACCAAAAGAAAAATATTTGTTAATGTAATTTTTTAAATCGGTACCTAATGTTTCTGAATGTTTGTATAAAAATTTACCTTTTAATTTTATAGCTATTTTCTCGTTATTACTGTCAGAAGATTGAATTAAAAAAGGGAAATAACGTTGCGAACTTCTTACATATTTTAATAATTCAAATCCCGCATTCGGATCTCGTTTACCATCTTTAAAATAATTAACATCTGAAATTACGCCTAAGAGATTGCTTTTGTATTTTTCAAAAAGTGATAATCCTTCTTCGTACGTTGTTGCCAATAAAATTTTTGGGCGCCCTCTCATAACCATCATACTTCTATGTTCATTTAGGCCTTCCGACATAAAAGCATG